>ENA-OPWR01000835-OPWR01000835.1-human-gut-metagenome-genome-assembly--contig:-NODE-835-length-25954-cov-3.650334_pt1 | contig 25954 bp, 29 predicted proteins | sample MGYA00241507_ERZ502006 | MGnify/ENA primary metagenome ERZ502006 (study PRJEB25962, sample SAMEA2043041) | human gut metagenome | biome: human gut; feature: human-associated habitat; material: faeces...
TGCCTCAAATCACTAAAATTATGACTATGCTGAGGGAAAAGGGCTATCCGGTTTCCTCCGGCGTGCTGACGGTGGAGCAGGGCCGCGCCTTTGCCCACGCCAATCAGGGCTGGGAGACTTTCACCAGGGCCGCGCTGGAATACGCCGTGCAGCAGAGTAATGCCCCCCTGGCCGCCGTGCTGTGGGGTAAGCCCGCCCAAAAGTACGCGCCGGTGTTTGCTGCTGTGCAGGACCGCCGCCCCGTGCTGGTACTGGAATCGGCCCACCCCAGCCCGCTTTCAGCGTACCGTGGGTTCTTTGGGTCGGCACCCTTTGGTAAGATCAACGCCTTTTTGCAGCAGCACGGAGAAGCAGCGATCGATTGGCTGAAATAAGCCGCGCAAGAACGTGAAAAATCCCCAGCAGGCTGACAGCCCGACACCGTGATGACGATCGTGACAATGGTCATCGCGTTCTACTTCGGCACACAGAGCGAGGGCAAGGGCGGCAGTAAATAACTAAGCGGCGGGCATCCCATCAAGGGCGGCCCGCCGTTTTTGTGGCCCAATGTTGGCCGATTTTACTACGAACTTTTTACGAAGTTAGTTCCCACTACGAACCATTTACGAAGCACAAAACAGCGCAAAACGACATACAACGACATGGAAACGCAAACGAAAAACCGCGATACAGCAACCTTTGCGGTTTGTATCGCGGTTTTTACGTTGGCGGAGTAAGAGAGATTTGAACTATAATTATGATGCAAACCACATTTAATCTAATAAAATCCAGACAAGTAAAGCATCATTACAGCATCACTTATTTACAATCCAGTTAAGTTGCTGAAAATGCACTTATATTGTGTTGTGGGTAAAACCGTGGGTCAAAAAGCGACCTTGCAAAGCACTTGACAGCACTACCAAGTATGGCTATAATAGATTATAGAAAAGGCGCTGCGACAAGCGGTTAGTCCTTGACGAGAGAGTTCATTTGAGAACCGTCACCGTGCAGGGTGGCGGTTCTTGCTTTTTACAGTGATCGTTACCGTAAGTCCGAAGACATGGAAAGTCAATGTAATTGGCATTGCCTCACCCCCTTTCGGGAAGTGTGGCCAACCGCCTGCCGTGTTGTGCAGCGCCTTACCGCCGAAGCGGCAATAATAGGATACCACATTTCGACACGCCACGCAATAGGTAAAATAAGTACAGAAAAGCCCCCCGGTGGTTACAAGCCGCCGGGGGTGATTTAGTTTATTGACACGATTCGCGCATCACAGCGCCCACCTCGCCCGCTGAAAATATGCCGCTGTACTTGCTGCCAGTTCAACCGGCGTCTGCTTTGCCGCGTAAATATTTTGCGTCAGGGTAAAACCGCTGCCGCTGCCCTTGCTGCGTCTGTAGCTGTCCGCTTCATCGGCTGTCAGCACCATCTCGCCGCGATGCAGGTTTGCAACGTAGTTGTTATACGGCACATAATCAAGGCCGCCTGCACGGCCGCCGGTTGTGCCACTACTGTTGACATCCACATTAACAGCGCGGTTCCCGAACAGGCTGTCCCACAAACCATTGAACCAGCTGACAAGGCCGTCCCAAGCTGCCGAAATGCCGTCAATAATGCCATCAATAACCGCGTCGCCCATCTGCATTGCGCCTTCTACAATGTCCGGCAAATGCTCTATAAAGTAGGTCAGCAGGGTTTCCACGATAGATGCAGCGGCAAGCATAATCTCCGGCAAGTGTTCCGAAACGCCCTCTACAAACGCAATCAGCATTTGTCCGGCAGTGTCAAGCATCTGCGGCAAGTTTTCATTCAGCTTTGAAACCAGCGTCAAGACGATTTGCAAGGCAGATTGTGCAACGGTCGGCAGCATCTGATAGATGCCGTTGCCCAGCACGGTTATAATCTGAATTGCCGAATCAATAAGCTGCGCCGCGTTTGCGCTGATCTCCGTCACAAGAGTTTGCACGATGTTCACGGCAGACTGCGCCAGCTGCGGCAGGACGGTTTCAATCAGGCCTGGCAGCTCTGCCATGATGGGAGGGACAAGGCTCTCTATCAGCTTAGCAGCGCCATTCAGGGCGACTTCTACACGGGGGATGATATTACTTGCCGCTGTAGTTGCACTATCCACAAAGTTGCTGACAAGCTGCCCAAAATTGGCATTATCGTCCGCAACACCTGTGACAAGGTTTGCCCATGCGGCTTTTGCGGCGCTCAAGCTGCCAGAAATCGTGGTAGACGCTTCTTTTGCCGTTGTGCCTGTGATGTCGTACTCCGTCTGAATATCATGGATTGCAAGGATAATGTCCGAAAAGCTGTCAATGCTGTAATCTGTGTATTTACCCTGTGCCGCATTGAGCTTGTTTGCATCATCCAGCAAGCGCTCCATTTCTTCTTTAGTGCCGCCATAGCCCAATTTCAGGTTATCCAATAACTGGAATTGTCCCTTTGCAAAGCCATTGTATGCGGCTTGTACGCTATCGGCGGAGCTGCCGAATTTGTTCCAGTTGTCGGCCATGTCAGATACAGCCATATTAGACAATTCCGCTGCCTGTTCCGTATCGCCGCCCAGACTGGACACAAGCGCAGCTGCATAAGATGTTGCTGTCGTCATGTACTCATTGGCCGTCATGCCGGACGTTTTATAGGCATCGGCCGCATACTGCTGCACTTTGGCTGCGCTGTCTTTGTACAGCGTTTCCACGCCGCCTACAAGCTGTTCATAGTCTGCATAACTGTTTACGGCAAGCGTTGTAAGCGCCGATACTGCCGCCGCGCCCGCTGTGGTAGCGGCAACGGATACTGCCGCAACTTTAGACGCAACGTTAAAGATGCCTTTGCCCACTGTCGAAGTAACCGAACCAACCTTGCTAAACAAGCCGGAAAGCCCGCCCGCGCTGCTTTTCGCATCTTTCATGCCCTTCTCGTATTCGCTGGAATCAAGGCACAATTTTGCATACAGATTATATGCGTCCAACTACATCGCCGCCTTTCCCAGCTTATAACCCAGTCTGTACAGCTCATACAGCGACTTTGCGTAGCGCTGCCGCTCCCGGCTGGCGTGTTTATCCCGCTCATGCTGCCGCATCGGGGAACCTGCAAGGCCGTCTTTGAAGCCCATGTCAACGCAGTTCCGCATATCTGCTGCACTTTTCTGGATGAGGGTTTCCGGCGCATCAGACGGCACAGTGTGACGCACTGCACGCTCAAAGTATTCTTGGCTGAAAAGTTCCATGTTTCACCACCTCTATTTTATTGACACGTGGGTTATTCTTCGATTGTATCCGTCAGCATCACCTTGCCATCCATAACAGCGGCCAAGTCAATGAGCTTCTGGCAAAACCCGTCGTTTTTAAGGCAGTTGGCACTATAGCCGTTAAGGTCGTTGAGCGCTCTCTGCGCAAACCATTTCAGCGTGTTCATCGCTTTCAGCGGGGCATCCACGTCAAGGATACGAATATTAAAACCTTTTTCTGCGGCATATCTGAGGATTTGTTTGCTCATGACCGGGTTTGTGCAGTGCTTATCAGCAAGGTGCTGCAAGTCGGCCGCGCTCTGGATGAACGTCGGGTTCATCACGGCCAAATCAGCGGTATCGACCTTGCTGCTGTCCAGCACAATCCATGCAGAATAGGCCGCTTCAAAGTCTGCAACGATTTTGTCAGCCTTTTTGCGGAACTCGGCCTCTTTCGGGGCAGTTTCGAGAATGGCGGCAAGTTTGGCGTCAAATGTAGCCTTTGTAATGCTGCGGTCGTTGTACTCGGCTTCGAGTGCGGCACGGGCTGCCTTTTCGGCTGCAACGGCGGCGGCGTATTTGCGGAAGCAATCAATGTAAGATTTTGCGTAATTCATAGTTTTACTCACTTTCTTTAATTCGCGGCACATCGTCAATAATCACAACATCATACCGCTGGTGTAATTCGTTCATCGTTACAATCGCGCCTTTTTGTTCGCCAGTTTTCAGCAGGTAGCCGCCGGGCACAGGCTCCACGATTGCAACGGGGTCTTGCGTTGTCAGGGAATCTTCAAGCGCTTTCAATCTGGCTGTGAAGTCTTTTTTCATTGTCATTCACTCCAATACATCTTATTTTGGTGCTGTCTACTTTCCTTTCAGTTCATCCCGTAGGATTTTCATGTACTTATCCGCATGGTCAGCAACAGCAGGCTTGATAAATGGCTTTGCCGGTTGCCCGTTTGTGTAGTACGCTTCAACAGACGGTTTCTGGCTGCGCAGCATCGCAACAATACGTTTTGCTTCTTCCAGCGTGTACCGCTTGCCGGGGTTTTTGCTTTCATGTTTTTCCCCTCCAATAACATACACCCAGTATCCGCTTGTGTGCGCTGGGCCATATACGCCGGTTCCCACTTCGATGAAGCTGGCATACTCAACATCCGAGCCGATGTACATTGCCTTTTCTTCCATGTTTACCGCGTGCGTGATACTGTTTCGCAAATAACCGGTGCCCTTTTTACCGGGGCTGTTTACAAGCTTTTTGGCATAGCCCTCTGCTACCAGCCCGCACTTTTCCAATCCGCGCAATACAGCATCATTCATCGCTTTCAGCACTTCTTCGCTGTGATCTTCAAGTCTGAAGTTCATTTTTTCCTTTCTTCCAGCGCCCGCAAACGCTGTTCAAAGTCGTTGGCTTCTACCAGCCGCAAACCATATTCCAGCACAGCGCGGGCCGCCGCAATATGCTGCTGCGGCTGCTGCTGCTCATCGTCTATAATGCCGCGCAGGCGGTCAATAGCGGGCGGCATAGCCGCTTTTGCATTGTCTGTGGCCGTTTCCAGCAGTTCAGCGCAGCGCCGCTTGTACTCTGCCATAAAGGCGGGGTCTTGCCTGTAGCGGCGAATCGTGCTCTCATCCAGACCGGCAGCGCGGGCAGCTGCTTTTACTGTAGGGCACGTCAGCAGCGCCGCCAGGGCCTTTTGCTGTCTCGGTGTAATCTTTCACACCCCCTCTCTGCTGGCCGCGTCTGTGGCCGTCTGTTGGCTGTTTCTGGTGATTTTCTCCCGTTCCATCTTTTCCAAACGCTCCGTGACACGCTCTGCAACGCTGCTGCCAGTCTCCCTCCATGTCAGATAGCCGGTTCCATGCCAGGCGCGATTTTCAAGTTCCCTGTCATGCCAGCGCCGTAGTTTCGGGTCGCTGCGCAGCTTTCGAAGTGCGCGGGTTTCTATAGTGCGCACCTGCGCCGGGGTTATGCCCATCTTTTCGCCAGTGGCCGCCATCGACAGCCCATCAAAGAACCTGTGCCGCATTACGGCGCTCTCTGTGGCCCCGCAACGGTCTAAGGCATCATCCAGCACGGCGCGGGTTTGGGCGCTGGATATGCGCTCATCTGCCGCTGTAAACGCCTGTTCTGCTGCCGGGTCTGGCTGAACCTCGCCCAGCGTGGGGCCGTCTGCATTTTCGCTGTCGATGGGCAAGTCCAGGCTGAAACAATGGTTTAACGGGTCGGCGCTGGTCGTGTGGGTCTTGCCGTCCTCATCAACAAATTTTCGCCGGTGGCCGTTGGATAAGGTAAGCTGTATCTGCCGCTGCATGGCTTGGGCAAGCCACGTAGAGAACGCGCCAGCCGCCGGGTCGTAGGTCTGGGCGGCGTACCTGACGGCGAAAAAGCCTTCCTGTTCAAAGTCATCTGCCGTCACGCCGTGCTGATCTGCAAGGTTTTTGTGATGGGGATACCATTTCCAGAACATTGAGCGGATAAGCCCCCTGTTTGTCTCCCACAGCTGGCCCAGCGCGAACGTATTACCGGCAGCGGCCAACGATGCAAGCGCGGCATTGGTGGCCTGCTGTTCTGCGGTTGCTGCCATTGCTAAAACCTCTTTCTCTTCTAAAACAAAAAGACAGGTCAAAAGAAACGCGGTCGCATTTCCCTTGGCCTGTCTGGCGCTACCTGTCGGCGGTACTTGGATTGCCTATATTATACCACAAATCGTTACTTTTTACAAGTTGTTAAGTAGAACACATGAACGCCGCTCGGCGCGGTGCTGCTGTGCTGCCGTACATCGGGCAGGGTTTGCAGCAGCTCGGCGCGGACGCGCTCAAAGGCGGCGCGTTCCTGGTCGGTGAATGTCAATTTAATTTTCATCGGATACCTCCTTTCCGTGTTTTTTGCCATAATACGCTTTTAGGTACTGCTTTGCATCAGCTGCTGCATCTTCAAAGCTGACCTCATCAATTTGTAAGTATAGTTCATTCAGAATTTTAATGATAAGGTCATCGTCAACGCCGCAATGCTGCATTGCATTCAGCACGTATCCAGCGCAAGCATCCTCATTCCAGATATACGTGCAGCTTTCCATGATTCTGACGTGCTCCTCAGCGGCGGGCCAGGCATCCTTTGACTTCTCTGCATTACGGCGCAGCTTTTCGTGAAAATCAAGAACGGTCATTCTGCATCCTCCTCCAAACTTTCAAGAATCATCTTTGCGGCAATGCTCCACAGCCGGTCTAACTGTTCATCCGTAGCAGCGGCCAGCAAGCCGTTTAAAGCCGTCACATAGGCAGGTCGATTAAAGTCATTCATAGCTTTCAAATCCTTTCAGAAACGCCCGTATGGCCTGATAGCGCAGCCGTGTCGGTTAATCTTCTCGGGGCTTGTTTTCTCGCGCTTCATCACAAAGATACTCATTGACAATTGCGATTTCAGCCATTGCCGTATCTGCTGCGGTTTCAATCATTGAAGCAACTTCCCATGCGTCATACCGTCCGATCCGTTCCTCGCTGGCGTGTACAAGCTCGTGTGCGAGTGCGTTTGCCGCTGCTGCTAACCAATAGGCATTCTCGCACCGATCACCTGCCGAAATTGTGTTTTCGCCCTTTAATAGCGTTGTCTTGTCCATTGAAATTTCCCTCCAAATGTGATAAAGTGGAGGCGGTAAATCCTACTTGGCAATAAGTTTTACCGCCTGCCGCTTGTGAGTGCTGCAACACTCTGGGCGGCTTTTTTTGTTTGCAATCGCAGTGCTCACCGGGGTCAAGGTTTGCGCCGCATCGGGGACAGGTCCAATAAAACATGGCTGACCACTCCCCTGCCCCGGTCAGACGCAATCACGGTAGACCTGGCGCAGGATTCTGCCGAACTCATCCGGGTGGCCTGCCAGCCATTCCAGCGCGGCAATCTCATCGCCGCCGATTTCAAGGCCGTTCAGGCGGTAAGCAATATCTGCAATGCGAGGGTTAAGGGCGGTCTGGGTGGATTCGGTCAAAAGTTCTCTTTTCATAACATTTCTCCTATTCTGGCGCGGTGGAGTGTGCCCCCACTGTGCCTTTTTGCTTGTCGTTGGTTTGTCGGATTCTGAACGGGGAGAGCCTACAAAGCCTATTGTTATGCGGAAATCTGTGTGTCTCTGGTTTGCCGTTTTCTGTGCCATCACTGTGCCGACTTGTGTGTTGCAGGTTTGTTGATTTGTGTGTTAGACACGGGGCAGCGACAGCCTGTAAAGCTCGCCACCATGCAGAAAACTGTGTGTTGCTTGTTTGTTGCTCACCGTGTTAGTTTGTGGTTGATTGCTGGTTGATGTAGGATAGCAGAGAGCCGACAAAGCCCGGCGCTGTGCGGTAAATTGTTGGTTGGCATCTGGTTGCAAATGGGGGCTTTTGCTTGCAAATGGTAGCTTTTGCTGTGGTTTGCTAGCTTTTGCTTCGCCTTGCTCCGTCTTGCTTAGCATGGTTTGCTTGGGTTTCTTTGGGTTTCTTTGGGTTTTGTTGGGTTTTACGTTCGTAGACGGTCGTATACGTTCGTAGACGGTCGTTGGGATTGGCTGCAAAAACATTTTGGCTGTATCACTATGTTATAGTGCACTGTAACGCTGTGTTATAGTGCATTGCATTTTTTCGCGGTTTTTGGCCCTTTTACCATAACACCATGTTATAACCAGTGAATAAAAAAGTCGGCTGCACTGTAACGCCATGTTATAGATTCTTAGAATCTTAGCCAGGTGGTGCGGTTTTCTTTGGGAGCTTCCAGTCCATCTCAAAGCGGTAAACATTCGGCTTTCGCCGTGTCCTGTTGTTCTCAACAACCGAGATGAACCCCGCATCAACCAAATCTTGCACACTGCGCCGTAGAGCCATGCCGCTAAACCCATATAGCTTTGCTGTCGATTCCGGGAATTTAAAGTCCTTAAAGGTTTTAGCTTCGAGTCCCATCGCTATGTAAACCAGCCGGTCAACACGTGACAACGCTTGAAACTGTTCTGATTGCAACAGGTCAGCGTATAGCGGCACAAAAGGCAGCGGCTTGCCGTTTGCAGATTTACCGCCTTTCGGTCCTGTCAGCCAATACGGCGGGTCACGCGGTTTCTTCTTTGGCATAGGCAGCCACCGTTAAGCATCGTCTCCGGCATGGCCCGCCTGTTCCAGCAGCCACTTATCCAGCGCGGCACGGGGAACGATGAAGCGGCGCTCTGAAATCTGGATTGACGGGAAGTCCTTTTGCTTCATCAATTCATAGGCTCTGGGTTTGCAGATGCCCAAAACCTTTGCAAGCTCCGGGGCATCAAGGGTTAGTTTTTCGCTTTTGTTCGACATAAATTTCCTTTCCCGGCTTTATTCGCCGTGTTCGAGTAGGTCTTCAATCTCAACGCCCAGGGCGTGGGCAACGTGCTGCGCGGTTGTACGCCACACTGCCTGACCCATGCGCATTTTGATAACCGCGCTACGGCCAACGCCAGCCTTTTGGGCTAGTTCCTCGCCGGTGATGTCCAAGCGGGCCATCTGGGCGATGACCTTCACGCGGTCAACAACGATAGATTTCGCCATATTTTCACCTCGCTTTCGTTTTTCCAGAAACATTTGTTTGTTTCTTCACTTATTTTACCACAACATTTGTTTTTGTCAACTACCATTCTATAACTTTTGTTGCATTTGTTTTGTTTGTGTGATATGCTAAGGTAAACTAAGTAAACTAAGCGAACCAACTTAGTAAACTTTAGTCAGCATAAAAACACAGGAGAAGGCTATGACAACTGGAGAACTTATTCGGCAGGCAAGAATGTCTGCCGGATTAACGCAAAAAGAATTAGGAAATCGTGCTGGAATTGCCGAGCCAACGATAGGAAGATATGAACTTGGAAAACTGAACCCCAAGCCCGCCACACTAAAGAAGATTGCCGCCGCGCTCGGTGTAGAATGGTATGAGCTACTTTCGGATGATTCAGAAGAACAAGTTGAGGTAGTCAAAAGCTATATAGGCGAAAAAATCGCTAAGAGTGGAATCCAAAACGATGCAGAACGCACGTTTCTCATTCGAGAAACGATCAACAATTATTACAACCAACTTAATATAGATGGAAAATTGGCCGCATATAAAATCCTTTTTGAACGTTCAGAGGATGCCGTTCTTGCCGATTCCATTCAAGATTTCAAGGCTTTGGCCGATACACCTCAATACCAAAAGAAAACCTAAGAATAGACGTTATTTCACGGTTTTTCGCGTTTTTAATGAAACTATACGCCTACAGCATCAAGCCCGTCATAGGCGCTCTCTCAAGGGCTGAGGGGCATTGCATCGCCGCCTGTTGTCCTGTATTACTGCTTTACTGCCGTCTGACACGATGTACCGTGCCGGGCGGCTTTTCTGTTCATATTCAGTTTTCAAGGTGCAGTTTCCCATCTGATACAGTGCCGGAGATTTCGCTTCAACTCTGTATCATTGGAACGATTTAATTATACCAACGCGCAATGTAATATTCAAACATCGAATAATTTATATCATTTATTCTAATTCAGAATATTTAATTCCGTTTTATTGCAATTCAGACTATTCCATGCTATAATCGAATAGGAAAGAGGGTGCATATTACGTGGACGGATACTCTATAAACAAAACAGAATTTGGCGAGCGCATAAAAAGTGCCCGGGAAGAATTGAAGATGACGCAAACCCAGCTTGCCCAGCTTTTGAAAACCAGTCAAACCACCGTTGCCAAGTACGAGCACGGCGAACAAATCCCCCGCGCGGACGTTCTGGCCACAATAAGCAAAGCAACAGGGAAAAGTACGGATTGGCTACTATTTGGGAATGAATCAACACCCAGCGAAAGCGTAATCACACCAGAGCAATGGCTTCGTTACCTTATGGATTTACTTTTGGATTCGCCGATTGGAACATATACTGAACAAAGTCTAGAGGGAATAGCCCCGGTGTCCATTCCCTATGATTTGATAGATTTCGGCACAACTGAATTAATACATGAATCCGATTGCGGAGCTGGAATATGGTTGCACGGGCCAGATATGCACAACTTGTTTAATATGATTAGTCAAATAAAAAGTCTGAATGAGGGATTTACGCCAGAAATCGTAGATGCTGTAAAGCGCAATATTTGTAAAAAGTACGGAAATTATTTCAAAACTGCAACTGAGCAAGCCAATGAACCAATCACCGATGAAAACGGCAATATTATTTTTTGATAAACGTGGTGATTACTATGCCAAACAATAAAACCAACCGTGCGGCCAGCGGGCAAGGCTCCATTCGGCAACGGGCAGATGGGCGATGGGAAGCCCGGCTGACACTGGGCTACGATGAGGGCACCGGCAAGCGCAAAACTCTAAGTATCTACGGCGCATCGCAAAAGGAAGTAAAGCGCAAGCTGACCGAAAAGCTGCGCCAGCTGGATACAAACAGCTATATTGCCGATGATAAGCGCACTGTAGCGCAGTATCTGGATGCCTGGTTCACCGAGTTTATAGAGCCAACGCAAAAGCCCTACACCGTCACAACCTATCGCGGTATCATTAAAAATCACCTCAAGCCCCATCTGGGCGCGGTCAGACTGTGCGATCTAACCACCGAACAGGTGCAAAAGGTGGTACGCCAGCTGGTTAATGACGGTAAATCGCCGAAAACCATAAAAAATATACTGACCGTGCTGAACAGTGCGCTTGAACAGGCAGTCAAGGCACAGACTATCCAGCGCAACCCGGCCAAATATGCAAAGCTGCCCTCTGTCCGCGTCAAGGATATACACCCTCTCTCCCCCGCTGAGATCGTCTCTTTCGTGGCCGCTGCGCAGGATTCGACTTACTATGCCCCTTTGATGTGCTGCCTGTTTCTGGGCTTGCGAGAGGGCGAGGCGCTCGGTCTGGCATGGGAGCATATCGACTTCGAGAACGGCAAGGCTGTTATCTGCCAGCAGCTGCAAAAGGACAAAAACAAGAACGGAAAGTTCTACATCCAGCAGGGCACAAAGAACGGCCAAAGCCGCATTTTGGACGTGCCTGATTTCCTGTTAGAGATCTTACAGGATGAACGCCAGCGCCAGATGCGGGCGCACTTAGCCGCCGGGCCCGCCTGGCAAAACACATGGGGCCTGTGCTTTACGGATGCTATAGGCCAGTGTATCAACCCGCACACCCTATGGGCAAACTTTAAGCGCATTGCAGCAAGCATCGGCCTGCCGGATGCCCGTGTGCATGATTTGCGGCATACATCGGCCACGTTGGCGCTGATAAATGGCGATGACGTGAAAACCGTGCAAGCCAACCTGGGCCACGCTACCGCCGCATTTACCTTGCAGCGCTATGTCCACGCCAGTGAAGAGATGAAGCGGGCCAGCGCAAACAGGATGCAGCAATTTTTTATCGACAACGTAAAAAAGGCATAAAAATACCCCCGGCAAGCGCAAGCCCGCCGGGGGTAAAATTATGCCAAAAAAGCAGTTTTAAATTCTGTTGTGGGTAAAATTGTGGGTCAAAGGGCATTTTTAGATAACCAAAAACCCGCATATCTTACGCAGATACGCGGGTTTTTGTTGGCGGAGTAAGAGAGATTTGAACTCTCGCGGCGGTTTCCCACCCTACGCCCTTAGCAGGGGCGCCTCTTCGACCTCTTGAGTATTACTCCACAAGTCAAAGTGATAAACTATTCACTTTTTCACACAAAATGGCGGAGAGGATGGGATTCGAACCCATGGTCCGCTCGCGCGAATCGCTGGTTTTCAAGACCAGTTCCATAAACCACTCGGACACCTCTCCATAGTGGCTGCCGCCAGATGCGAGTATTATAATACCACAGGCCCCCAAGGTTGTCAACCCCGGAGGCCTGTTTTTTCTAAAAAAATCTATAAAATTTTTAGTCGGCAGCTTTAAAGCCCACGCTGTACATAAAGCGGACGAAAGCCTGCTGTCCGGCGGCGTCCTGCTTAAAGACACCGGCGTTCTCCAGCACGCGGCTGAACACGATGCCGATTTCCTTCTTCACGACTTCGTTGGCCTCTTCGGGGCGCAGGGCCGTGCCATACTTGGCGATCAGCGCATCGATCCAATCGGCGTGTACGGCCAGGTTAGAGCCCTCCTTGCGGCTGGTGTTGGGCTGCTGGCCGCTGAGGATCTCGGCGATCTGGGCACCCTGTTCTTTCAGGCGGGCGGGCAGGATGGCCAGACCCATGACCTCGATCAGGCCGATGTTTTCCTTTTTAATGTTGTGATATTCCTTGTGGGGATGGAAGATACCGTCGGGGTACTCCTCGCTGGTGCGGTTGTTGCGCAGGGCCAGGTCCAGGATGTAGCCGTCTGTCTCATCGTAATGCAGGATAGGCGTTACGGTGTTGTGGGGGGCATCGCCGGTGTGGGCCAGGATGCCCACGCTCTCGTCGCTGTACTCGCGCCAGGCGGTCAGGATGTTGTTAGCCACGGTCTGCATCTGCTGGCTGCTGCGGCCCACCAGGCGCACAGCGGAGACGGGCCAGTTCAGGATGCCCGCCTTGACGCCGGGATAGCGCACGTCCTTCATAGGCAGGGCGATGTCGGCTTTCTGCATGGGGAATACATAGCGGCCACCCTGGAAGTGGCTGTGGCTCAGGATGCTGCCGCCCACGATGGGCAGGTCGGCGTTGGAGCCGCAGGTGTAATGCGGGAACTGGCTGACGAAATCAAATATCTCGGCCAGGGTCTGCTTGTTCATCTCCATGGGCTTATGCTGCTCGTGCAGCATGATGCAATGCTCGTGGAAATAGGCGTATGGACTGTACTGCAGGTAGAACTGCTCCCCTGCCAGCTCAATGGGCACGATGCGGTGGGTCTGGCGGGCCGGGAAGTTGATACGCCCGGCATAGCCGATATTCTCCTTGCAGAGCATGCAGGCGGGGTAGCCGCTCTTGGGCTGCAGGCGCTCCAGGGCGATGGTCTTTGGGTCCTTCTCGGGCTTGGTCAGATTGATGGTGATCTCCAGTTCGCCGTAGGGGGTGGCGGTGTTCCACTGGATGTTCTTGGCGATCTGGGCAGTGCGGATATAGTTCGTTACCACGCAGAAATCATAGAACCAGTCGGTAGCAGCCTTGGCGCCCTTTTTCACGTACAGCTTATGGAACTTTTTGCAGACTTCGCTCTCGCGGGGCATCAGAGCCCCCATCAGGCGGGTCTCGAAGTTGATGCGGTACTGGGGCACAGCACCGTCAAACAGTTCCTTGCGGGCAGCCAGTTCCACCATTTCGTCCAGCAGGGCGGCGGGGGTTGCCGGGTCCTCCTTCGGCGGTTTGGTCTCGCTGGGGGCGGCCAACTGCAGCAGATCCAGCAGCGTGTTGCGGGCCACCAGCTCATCCAGTTCTTTGATCAGCTTATGCTTACGCCCGAAGCGCAGCAGGCGCTCCACGTCCAGTGCAAGGCGCGCGTCGCGCTGCTCCGGCGTCAGGGTGGTGCAGTCAAAATCGTTCTTTGCCATGATACAAGCCCTCCTGTAGCGGTGTGTTTTGTGTTCCGTTGTATTTACCATACCGCTTTTTCCTCTCGTTTTCCATGGCGCTGTGTGCCAAGGTTTTGCAGTTTTTGACCAAACTGCGATTTGCACCGCGCAATTTTCTGTCTCTATTGTCGCATTTTGGCGCTGGGTTGTCAATAATTTGTTTTTATGTATGAGTCTGGCACAACGGAAAAACCCGGCACCGCAATGCCGGGTCTTTTCTATAAGATATAGTTGTAGCGTAAAGGTTCCTTGAGGGGAGTCCCCCTTTACTCTACAAACCGGAATTGATCGCTATATTCCGCTCTTGCGTTATACTCGCTTATAAATAATTGGTTCGTCATATCCAAAAGTTTTCTTTCCATTAACTTCCATGCTTTCAGATACTTCCAGGCAACTATCCGAAAACTTTTCCCAGAGCTTAAATGTCATTACTGGTGAGAACCGGCTTACACTGCCGCCTTCCCAGATTCCATCCTTTTCATGGTAGATCGCCGGAGTAAATTTTTCGGATTTTTTCAATTCAGCATAATCAACATTTTTCATAGAACTATATGAAAATGTACTCTTATCTTCTCCTTCAGGTATTTCATAAGAAGACAATACAATTTCATCTTCTTCCTCTGTAATCAGGAAAAGATGTGGTGAAGCATGGCGTTTTCCATTTGTCTCATAGTAGCTTTCTTCAACAACAAATTTACCGTTAAAATCTTTAGGAAGGTTCAAAATTTTCCCATTGCAGATTGTATTAATGTGTTCTGCATAAGGATATATTTTTCCTTCCTTCTGCATCTTATCAAACTGCTCTTTGTTATTAAAGTGTCCCGTCATCATATCAACAAAATTATCAAGTTTCACCATGTTTTTTACCTCCGCAAGCACCGATTTATCCACTACACAGTATACGCGGTTTTCCACGTCTCGTCAATAAAAAAGCAGCCGCCCGGGCTAACCGGATGGCTGGATGGGGTATGATTTACAGCTTACTTTTTCAGGTCGCTGAACAGGTCTTTTTCGTACACACCGTCGGCGACGAGCTTGGCGAAGCTGTCAATGACGATTTGCTTGTCCTCAGCATAGGTGACGCCAAACCACTTATCGTGGGTAGGCAGGACCTTAACGCTGACCTTGTCGGCGTGCAGCAGCTCGTCGATGTAGATGGGCAGCAGATACTCGGCTTTCAGCGGGTTGGCGGGGGCGGCTTTCTCGAAGAACTCCACAAAGCCGGCGTCCAGCAGGTCGACGAACTCAGGCGTCAGGCCCCACATATTCATCGAGACAAGGCTCTCAACGTCGATGGTCTTGCCGCCGGCAGCTGCACCCTCGGCAGTTTTCTCAATGCCGCTGGTCTCCAGCACGCCGGTCAGGTAATGCTGGTCATTCATTTGGCAGATACCGCGAGTGACAGCGCCGTTATCGCTCAGGGTGTTTTTCAGCACGAAACCGGCCATGCTCAGCTTGCCCGGCTCGGCGGGGGTGTAGCCCTGCAAGAAGCTGTGCAGCTGCACAAAGGCTTCCTTACCGTAGTAGTCGTCGGCGTTGATGACGGCGAACGGCTCCTTGATGATGCCCTTGCAGGCCAGCACGGCCTGGCCGGTGCCCCAGGGTTTGGAGCGGCCCTCGGGCACACTGTAACCCTCGGGCACATTTTCCAGTGCCTGAAACGCATAGTCGATCTCGACACCCAGGTCGGCGCAGATCTTCTCGATGCGGTCACCGATGGCCTCTTTAAAGGCTTCCTCGATATCATGGCGGATGATAAAGACGATCTTGTCAAAGCCAGCTTCGATGGCGTCGTGGATCGAGTAATCCATAATGATCTCGCCGTTGGGGCCGACTGCGGCCAGCTGTTTGATGCCGCCGCCAAAACGGCTTCCGATGCCTGCTGCCAGGATAACAAGTGTTGTTTCTTTCATAAATAATGCTCCTCTCAAGTCTTTTTTTACGATAACAGTGGCTATATTATATCATAGAATGTCTGAAAAGCAAAGGAAAAAGCAAGGCTTTATTGGAAGCTTTGCCAAAAGGAGTTTTTCGGTTGAATATTGTTGCCCCAGATGGTATAATATAAAGAATCCGTATGGAAAAATAAGAGAAACGAACTGACTGATGGAGGTAAAAAAGAACATGAGAACTTATCTTGTAACCGGAGGTGCCGGTTTTATTGGTTCTAATTATATTCACTATATGTTTAAAAAATACGGGGATGACATCCGTATTATCAACGTTGACAAGCTGACTTACGCAGGCAATCTGGAAAATTTAAGAGATGTGGAGAATCGTGACAATTATACATTTGTAAGAGCAGATATCTGCGACAGCGAGGCGATCAACAAGATCTTCGATGAAAATGACATTGACCGTGTGGTTCATTTCGCAGCAGAGAGCCATGTAGACCGAAGCATCCGCAACCCGGAAGTTTTTGTAAAGACAAACGTGCTTGGTACTCTGGTCATGCTCAATGCGGCAAAGGCAGCCTGGGAGCTTGAGGACGGCACATTCAAGGCAGACAAGAAATTTTTACATGTATCCACGGATGAAGTTTACGGTTCTCTGGAGAACGAGGGGGAATATTTCTACGAGACGACACCGTATGATCCTCACAGCCCGTATTCTGCAAGCAAGGCATCTTCGGATATGCTGGTAAAAGCCTATATGGATACTTACAAATTCCCGGCAAATATCACAAACTGCAGCAACAACTACGGACCGTATCAGTTCCCGGAGAAGCTGATCCCACTGATCATCAACAATGCATTAAACGGCAGAAAGCTTCCGGTCTACGGCGACGGCAAAAATGTGCGTGACTGGCTGTATGTGGAAGACCATGCAAAGGGCATTGATATGGTTCAGGAACAGGGTCGTCTGTTTGAGACATACAACATCGGCGGACACAACGAAAAACAGAACATCGAGATCATCCATATCATTCTCGATACGTTAAACGAGATGCTTCCGGACGAAGACCCGAGAAAAGCACATATCAATGAAGAGCTGATCACTTATGTGGAAGACCGCAAGGGCCATGACCGCAGATATGCGATCGCACCGGACAAGATCAAAGCTGAGATTGGCTGGTATCCGGAAACGATGTTTGCAGAAGGCATCAAGAAAACAATCAAATGGTATTTTGAACACGAAGACTGGATGGCAAATGTGACAAGCGGTGACTATCAGAAATATTACGAAGAGATGTACCGCAAATAAGAAAGGATCGATATATGAAGGGGATTATTTTAGCAGGCGGTTCCGGTACCAGACTGTACCCGCTGACCAAAGCGATTTCAAAACAGATCATGCCGGTTTATGATAAGCCGATGATCTACTATCCGTTGTCCACACTGATGCTGGCAGGGATCCGTGAGATCCTGATCATCTCTACAGAGCGTGATCTTCCGGTATTTAAAGAATTGTTTGGCACCGGTGAGCAGCTGGGGCTTCAGATGTCTTATGCTGTTCAGGACAAACCTCGGGGACTGGCAGATGCGTTTATTATCGGAGCCGATTTCATCGGAGATGACAGTGTGGCACTGGTGCTCGGTGACAATATTTTCTACGGACAGAGCTTTTCACAGGTTCTGATGCGTGCAGCCAAGATTGAAAAGGGAGCGACTATTTTCGGATATTATGTGCGTGACCCGAGAGAATATGGTGTCGTAGAGTTTGATGAGAACGGAAAGGCACTCTCCATCGAGGAGAAACCGGAGCATCCGAAGTCCAACTACGCTGTTCCGGGACTGTATTTCTATGATAATGATGTGGTAGAGATCGCAAAGAATGTCAAACCTTCCGCACGCGGTGAGATCGAGATCACCAGTATCAACAATGAATATTTAAGAAGAGGAACCCTGAAGGTGGAGACACTTGGCAGAGGTTTTGCATGGCTGGATACCGGCACACACGATGCACTGCTCGATGCGGCAGATTTCGTAGCTGCCTTCCAGAAGAGACAGGGACTTTATATTTCCTGCATCGAAGAAATTGCATATAAGAGAGGATTTATCACAAAAGAACAGCTCGTTGAGCTGGCACAGCCTCTGCTGAAGACTGCATATGGCCGGTATTTACTGGAAATTGCAGAGGGACTTTAGGAGGAAAAGGAATCTATGAAAGAAACCCGGTCACTGCCCGCAGAGCTTTTTGCGGGCAGAACACTGATTTTTCAGCTTGCGAAAAATGATTTTAAAAAGAAATACGCCGGTTCCTACCTGGGGATCGTCTGGGCGTTTGTACAGCCGGTTGTGACGGTCATGGTCTACTGGTTTGTTTTTGGTATGATAAGGAGTTCATCACCAAGACCGGTACCGTTCGTGCTGTGGCTGATCGCCGGACTGATTCCCTGGTTCTTTTTTCAGGACGGACTGATCAACGGAACGAATGCACTGCTGGAATACAATTATCTGGTCAAAAAGGTGGTATTTCGGATTGATATCCTGCCGATGGTCAAAGTTGTATCCGCTGTTTTTGTACACCTGTTTTTTATTCTGGTTGCTCTGATCCTGTACACGGCGATGGGATGTTATCCGACTGTTTATACGATCCAGGTGATCTATTATACGTTTTGTATCTTTGTGCTCGTGCTCGGGATCACTTATATGACCAGTTCGGTCGTTGTCTTTTTTCGTGACCTGACACAGGTGATCAACATTGCACTTCAGGTGGGAGTCTGGATGACTCCGATCATGTGGTCGATGGAGGATCTCGGCATTACCGGCATCCTTGCGTCCATCTTGAAATTAAATCCGATGTTTTATATTGTCCAGGGATATCGTGATGCCTTTATTTACAAGACATGGTTCTGGCAGCGTCCGGGCATGACTTTGTATTTCTGGGCATTTACTCTGGTGTTCTGGCTGATCGGCACGAGACTGTTCCGGAAGTTAAAGATACATTTTGCGGATGTTCTGTAAATTTATGAGGAATCGAAATCTATGAGTGAAATGGCAATTCAGGTAAAAGACCTGAGTAAAGTATATAAATTATATAACAAACCGTCTGACCGTCTGAAGGAGACGCTTGGATTTCATGTGGATGCGAGGGAGCATTATGCGTTGAAACATGTTAATTTTGAGATCAGAAAAGGCGAGACGGTCGGCATCATCGGGACGAACGGTTCCGGTAAATCGACGATTCTGAAGATCATCACCGGTGTTCTGAATCCGACCGGAGGCGAAGTGAACGTGGATGGACGTATCTCGGCACTTCTGGAGCTTGGAGCCGGATTCAACATGGAATACACCGGGATCGAGAATGTCTATCTGAACGGAACGATGCTTGGATTTACAAAAGAAGAAATCGATGAGCGACTGGACAATATTCTGGAGTTTGCGGACATCGGTGATTTTGTTAATCAGCCGGTCAAATCGTACTCAAGCGGTATGTTTGTGCGGCTGGCATTTGCCGTTGCCATCAATATCGATCCGGAGATCCTGATCGTGGATGAGGCACTGTCGGTCGGAGACGTTTTTTTCCAGGCAAAATGTTACCGCAAATTTGAGGATTTCAAAAAAGAAGGCAAGACGATCCTGTTTGTCAGCCACGATCTTGGAAGCATCACAAAATACTGTGACCGTGCGATCCTGCTCAACCAGGGCGAGAAGATCTTTGAGGGAACACCGAAAGAAGCGGTTGATATTTATAAGAAGGTTCTGGTGCATCAGTTTGATCCGTCTGAGACAGACAGCCGGATGAACGATGTCGAGGATGTCAGTGCAAACTGGAAGGATTCGGTCGTGGTCAATCCGAAGCTGATCGAGTATGGAGAGAAGATTGCGGAGATCACAGACTATGCGATCCTCGATGACAAAGGGCTGATCACCAATACCCTGATGAAGGGCAGCACCTTTTCTGTTCGCATGAAGGTGGATTTCCACGAGGAGATCAAAGAGCCGATCTATGCGTTTACGATCAAGAATCTGCAGGGGATTGAGATTACCGGAACGAACACCATGTATGAAAAGGCAGATGTCAAAGGTAAAAAAGAGGGCGAGAGTCAGGAGATCACCTTCACGCAGAAACTGGATCTGCAGGGCGGAGAATATCTGATTTCTCTTGGATGTACCGGTTACCGCAACGGAGAGTTTGTGGTATTTCACAGATTGTATGATGTATGCAGCCTGACGGTGATCTCGGACCGCAATACCGTCGGTTATTACGATATGAATTCAAAAGTAACACTATCCTGAAGCGGGGGGAATTATGGCAAAGTTTAATCTGGATTATTACAGCGGAGAGAATTTTTACTCCGACGGAGATATTGAAAAGGAAATACTGAAGATCGTCAAAACACAGGGCAGTTACGAGAGTATGGAGAATGTTCCGTTTCCGGTACTTTACCATCTTTCCAGAGTCCGCGAGAACATCCTGAACTGGTATCCGTTTCAGGAGGATGCGACCTGTCTGGAGATTGGCTCCGGCTGCGGGGCGATCAGCGGCCTGCTCTGTGAGCGGATGAAAAAGGTCGTGTCGGTGGAGCTTTCCAAGCAGAGAGCGGACATCAACATGGCAAGGCATGAGCGTGTGCCGAATCTGGAGATCTGGGTCGGCAATTTAAATGATATGGTGTTCGGTGAGCAGTTTGATTACATCGTGCTCAACGGCGTGTTTGAGTATGCACCGGGCTTTACCGAGGGGGATCAGCCGTGCGAGACGTTTCTTAAGAATATCAAACGGCTGCTCAAGCCGGAGGGGATCCTGCTGATTGCAATTGAGAACCGCTTTGGACTCAAGTATTTTGCGGGTGCACCGGAAGATCATACCAACGGCTATTTTGACGGCATTGCCGGGTATCCGGACAATCATTCCGTGCGGACATTCTCCAAAGGAGAGTGGGAACGTCTGATGGAAGCCTGTGGTTTTTCTTATCACCGTTTTTATTATCCGTATCCGGATTACAAGTTTCCGCGGGAAGTCTTTACGGATGAGTCTTTAAAAGAGCAGAAATATGGTCTTCCGACCTGGAATTTCACAAAATACCGCATGGCACTGTTCCGGGAGGAACAGGTGGCGGAGACGATTCAGCAGGATGGCAGAATGGATTATTTTGCCAATTCTTTTCTGATCGAGATGAGCAGAAATCAGATCCGTGCTGATAAAAAAGTGCTTTATGCGAAGATGAGCACCGACCGCGACCGTCATTTCTCCATTGCTACCACGATAGAAGAGCAAAACGGAGAAAAAGTGGTTGTCAAGCAGCCGATGACAAACGAGGCAAAACGTCACCTGCAGAATATGCAGAACAAACAGAAAGATTACGGAAGCTGGAGCAGCCTTGGCGTGAAAGCAAAAGGCGACGCTGTCGTGACACCGTTTCTTCAGGAAAAAAGCCTTGGACAACAGGCAAAGCAGGCCATTTATGAACATAACGTGGAAAAAGTGAAAAATTTGATTTCCACGGTCAGTATGCTGTGTGAAAAAGAATCCGCAGCAACTGGGAACCGTCATATCGTAAGCCGGGAGATGTCCGGAAGAGAGCGGACGGAGTTTGCCCAGGTTTTTGGAACTTCACAGATCTGCCCGGAACTGCCGTGCATTGCCCCGGCGAACATCGATCTGATCCTCGACAATATTTTCGAAAAAGACGGAAAATACCGTGTCATTGACTGCGAATGGATCTTTGATTTTCCGGTTCCGGTGGCATTTATCATCTGGCGTGCCATCAATGAGCTGTACAGCAGCTATCCACAGCTGGAACAAGACTGCAGAATGCTGGAGCTTTTAGAAGAATATCAGATTACGCAGGAGATGTCCGAGACTTTCCACAAATGGGGCACCTATTTTGCAGAACACTACGTCGGAGCGAACCGCGTATTGCACTACAGCATCCCGGAGATCGGTATTTCTCTGGAAGAGTTCCGCAAACGCCACCAGGAGAAGGATCTGCTGAACTGCCAGCTCTTTGTGGACACCGGAAACGGGTTTCGGGAAGAGGAGAAAATCCAGGCGGAAACGGTTCTGCAGGACGGAGCGTTCCGCGTGACTTTTGATCTGAAAAATTTCAAGGACTGGAAGGCACTGCGTTTTGATCCGCTGGAAGGAAAACCATGTATCTGCCGGATCGACCATGCCGGAACCAATGCGAAGTTAAAAGCGGTCAACGCTTCCGGAAAAGTGGAGCATGGCGATCTGTTTTTAACGACCGATCCGGTTTATCTGGTCAAAATGGAAGAAAACAAGGATCAGGTAAAGATCAGCGGCATGATTGCGGTACTCTCCATGGAAGAGGCACTGGAGCGTGCAAACTGGCTGCTTGGTAAAAAAAATGGTCTTGCATTTTGGAGGAAATAAATGAAAAAAAGGACAGAGGCAGTAGATATTATTATACCGGTGTACAATGGTTACGATGATTTGCAGCTTTGTATGCCGAGTGTGTTAAAGCATACAGATCTTACGAAACACCGGCTGATCCTGATCAACGACTGCAGTCCGGATGAACGGATTGCACCTTATCTGGATAGCTTTGCCGGGGAACATATTCTGGTGCTGCACAACGAAAAGAATATGGGGTTTTCCGCGAACGTCAATAAGGGAATGGCACAGTCAGAGGATCGAGATGTCCTTCTTTTAAATTCTGACACGATCGTTACCGCAGGGTGGCTGGACAAGATCATCGCCTGTGCATACCGGGAGGAGAGCATCGGAACGGTGACACCGCTCTCAAACAGTGCTACTTTATGTTCGGTTCCGGTCATGTGCCAGGACAATCCGATACCGGAGAATGTCACGGCAGATGAGTACGCCGGACTGATTGAAACGTGCAGCCTCAGACGTTATCCAAGGATCACCGTTGCGGTTGGTTTCTGTATGTATATCAAACGCAGTGTGATCGATGACATCGGTGTCTTTGACGCTGAAACGTTCGGCAGAGGCTACGGGGAGGAAAATGATTTCTGCAACCGTGCAGAGCAGGCAGGTTATCATCATGTAATGTGCGATGACACCTTTGTATACCATAAAGGGACCGCTTCGTTTGACACCGAAGAAAAGAAAAAGCTTCTTGAAGAACATGAGGCAATCTTAAATGACCGTTACGCTGCCCAGATGCGGATGAACCATCTGTACTGTATGGAAAATCCGGATCAGGAGATCCGCGACAATATCAATATGTATACAAAGCTGCACAACGGAAAGCAGAACATTCTCTATCTGCTGCATCTGGATTTCCAGGAAGGGGCATTCAACAACATCGGCGGCACACAGATTCATGTCAAAGAGCTGACGATGGCACTGCGGGATGAATACAATGTCTTCGTGGCGGCAAGAGATGAAGAATATTTAAGACTGACGATCTACACGGACAAAGATGTGGTCTCCCTGAAATTTGAAATTGGCGAAGCACCGAAGTTTCCGGTTTTCCGTGATGAAAAGATGCGAAAGATCTATGAACAGATCCTGCTGGCATTTGACATTGATATGGTGCATATCCAGCATTCGCAGGATCTTTCTCTGGAGCTTTATTTTGCGGCAGAGCGTTTCGGAATCCCGGTGATCGCAACCATTCATGATTTCTATTATGCCTGCCCGACGATCATTCTTCTGGATAACGAAAATCAGTTCTGTCAGAAAGAGGATGCAAAGCTTTCCTTTGAAGAGAGGCAGAAACGCTGCCGGGAATGTCTGCGTCAGAAAAAAGACATTGCAAGCCAGGTTGATTATCTTCGCATCTGGAGAAGGGAAAATAAAAAGGCACTTTCCATTTGCCGGAAACTGATCTTCCCATCCGAAAGTGCGAGGGATATTCTGCTTGAATATTTCCCTTCTCTGAAAGAAAAATGCATGGTCATCGAACACGGAGAAGACAAACTGGAGCGTGATATCATCCATGTGCCGTCACCGGAGAAGCATCAGAAGAGCGAGCACCTGCACGTGAAGCTGGATCGTGTGCCGGGAGCCGATCAGGGGCTCAATGACATCAAAGGCTGGGCTTATCTGGAAGGCGTGCCAAACGAAGAGACGAAGATTTATGTGGAATTTACGGACAGCAAAGGCAAAAAGGACTGTTTTCTGGCAAACAAAGTACCAAGACCGGATATTGTCGATGCATTTGGTGCAACAGAAGCACTGATGTGCGGTCTGGATCTTCGTATCAGTACCAGAAAACTTGCCGACGGACCGGTGAAGATCCGTGTCTATGTCAAGCATGACGGCGTGTTTTACACGGATAATCAAAGTACCAAAGGAGAATATCACCATCGCTTCGGAAAACGAGGAAGGCTCAATGTGGCATTCCTTGGAGGAATGGTTCCGCAGAAAGGAAGTCTGATGGCAAGAGAGCTGATTCCGATGGACAAAGGCGGGATCAACTGGTTTGTATTAGGTGCGATCGGTGATAAGAATATTCTGGAAATTTCACAGGAGAACTGTTTCTTCAGCTCCACTTACAAAAAAGAGGAACTTCCGCAGCTTCTTGAAGATAATGAGATTGATATTATCTGCATTCTGCCGATCTGGCCGGAGACATTCAGTTATACCGTCTCAGAAGCATGGCTTAATGGGATTCCGATCGTTGCAACCGACATCGGGGCAGTCGGGGAGCGTATCAGAAAGACAGGCGGCGGCTGGCTGGTGAAGCCGGATGCCAGCCCGGATGAGGTGATGCAGCTGCTGCATCATATCATCGATCATCCGGAAGAATATCAGGCAAAGAAAGAGATCGTGGATGATATGGAGATGAAAACGGTGGAGCAGATGTGCGAAGAGTACCGCAGCTTCTACCGGGAACTTCTGGAGTTTACGGAAAAAGAACTGCCGGAAGACAAGATCGATCGGGATTTCATTTTCCAGGGACTGGCTCTTGGCGATCCATCCATTGGCGGCAGCGGCAGCATCGCGGCGATGAACCGACTGAAAAACGAGAATGCGGCACTGAAAGCGTCGATCGAAGTAACAAAAGGAACGATTTCTTATAAAATGGCAAGGAAAATTTCGGATGCGAAAATACCATTTAAAGAGCAGATGAAACGATTCTTTCATCGAAAATAGAGCAGAAAATGAGCAGTCGGAGACCCGGTGGTTTCCGGCTGCTTTTTATAGAAAATGCTCACTTCCGGTAAAATGCAAAGGTGTGTTCTCCTGAGCCGACCGGAACACAGACGAAGCAGGCATCGGCACGTAAAACATCGGTCTTGATGCCGTCTACATAAGCTTTTACATTCTTGCTGTATGGGATTGGCAGAAAGAGAAAACCGGCATTTTCTGTCGTCACGGTACCGGAGATCTGGTCCTTTTCGGTATTCTCATCGAAAGCAATCTGAGCACCGGTGTAGGCGGATATGGTTTTGACGGAGCCAAGCAGTGCAAGGTCTGTGATCCGACAGCTTTCCTTTTCACAGGAAAAGTTTACCGAGTCGGACGAGATGGAAATGGCGATCTGCACGTTTTTCTTCTCGCCGGCCGTAAACGGGATCTGATATACCATGTCCGAATTCTGTGAGACGGTCAGCGTGCCGTCAGAATCAGCTGTCAGAGCAAAAACAAGATAAACTCGCTGGTAAAGTCTTGATGTGGCGGTATCAAGCTGGATAGCTGCCGGAGAGGAGGGATTTACCGTAAGATCCGTAAAGTCTCGGGAAATGCCGTCCAGGGTGCAGCTTTCCTGAAGTTTTGATGCCGGACGTATCTTCTTTCCGGTGATCTCTTTTGCAAGGGAAGCGGTCGCACTTTCCGAATCCGCAGTGTCGGAATCAGCAGTATCGGCATCCTCCGATCCTTCCCCTTCCAGCAGAACATTCTCCTGAAGGATCCGCTCCAGATCGAGGGAGACATCGCTGTTTAAGATGGAGGTATCTGCCGCACGCGTATAAAAACGTGCAAAAGAGGGCGGGTCCTGACGCTGGGCGGAAGCGGCATCGCCGAACTGCTCACTGTAATAGGAAACGGCGGTATCGTAAAAAGAATCTGCTTCTCCAAAAGAGATCAGACCCATGTGGCGTGCGGCCACAACCAGAAGCAGGCAGAGCAGGCCGCCAAGCAGTATGCCGAAAAAAAGCGAGAGCAAATGTCCGAGGACTTTGTTCTTTGCTTTTTTTGTGTTTTTATCCGAACTGGAATCTGTTTTATCTGAAATCATCGTTTTCACTTTGTCCTTTCTATATGATAAGCGTCTCAATAACTGGAAATCTTTATGAGTCATACGTGATTTTTTCGTGCTCTGCACTCCCAAAATCACGCAAACATTCGAAATTCGCTCATTTTTTTACAAAAAATGGCTGCTTTCTCATGTTTTAGCGGTCCTCATAGACACAAATACGTATGCAAGCATCCGTTTTGTGTCTATTTGTC
>ENA-OPWR01000859-OPWR01000859.1-human-gut-metagenome-genome-assembly--contig:-NODE-859-length-25504-cov-7.541397_pt1 | contig 25504 bp, 15 predicted proteins | sample MGYA00241507_ERZ502006 | MGnify/ENA primary metagenome ERZ502006 (study PRJEB25962, sample SAMEA2043041) | human gut metagenome | biome: human gut; feature: human-associated habitat; material: faeces...
CTCCTCCGAACATCCGATAGGTTTCCTGCATCAGCAGCGGGCGCAGATTCAGCGCGAACACGCGAATCGCCGCTGCACTCGCCTTGTCGGTCAATTCCGCGCGCAGTTCCGTGTCCAGCGACGGCGCAATCAGCCGCGTATACGCGTCGTCACACGCCTGCGCGACGTACTTGCATGCCGGGCTGCCCGTCTGCTGCACAAAGCCGTAGCGCACGAGCTGCTGCGCCTTCTCCTTGTCCACGTCCAGCGCGACTTTGAGGAAGCCCTCCTTCTCCCCGCGGTTCATCGCCAGCACCCGGTGTGACGGCATCAGGCGCAGCGGCTCGCGGTGGTCGTAGTACATGCGGTAGGTGCTGTCCTCGTCTTTCGCCGCGACCGTCGCGACCATCGCCGTTTGATGGTAGTACGTTTTGAGCTTCGTGCGGACGGCGGCATCGTCGCTGACGACCTCGGCGATAATATCCATCGCGCCTTGCAGGGCATCCTCCGCCGTTTCGACGCCCTTCTCCGCGTTCACATAGCGCAGGGCGATGGTTTCCGGCGCCATCATGTTCCGCTGCTGGAGCATCAGCGCGTTCGCGAGCGGCTCCAGCCCCTTCTCCTTGGCAATCGACGCGCGGGTACGGCGCTTCGGGCGGTACGGGCGATAGATATCCTCCAATTGCGCCAATGTCTCGGCAGCATCGAGGTCGCTTTGCAGCTTCTCCGTCCAGACATCTAACTTTTGCAGGCTTTCACTGATTTCCTGCCGACGCGCTTCGAGCGCCCGCAGCGCCGTCAGCCGTTCGCTGATTTCACGCAGCTTCTGGTCATCCAGCGACCCGTGCTGTTCCTTGCGGTAACGCGCGATAAACGGCAGCGTGCAGCCCTCGTCAAGCAGGCGAATGACGGCGTCGATTTGCCACGGGGCGGTTTGGAACTCCTGACAGAGCGTTTGTGTGATAGTCATGTCCTCACCTCAAATAATGATGCCTTCCAAATGATCCACCTCATGCTGAATCACCTGCGCGGTGAAACCAGAGAACCGCTGCACATGCCGTTGCAGCTGCTCATCCTGATATTCCATCAAAATCTGCTGATACCGCAAACACGGGCGCTCGCCGTCCAGCGACAAGCACCCCTCCTGCGCTGCGAAGGGAATCTGGCGATCCGTGATGACCGGATTAAGCATCACCAGCACGGTTTTCCCCGCCATCACCGCAATGATGCGCTTGCGGACGCCAATCATGTTCGCCGCCATGCCGACGCACTCGTGCGCATGGGCGCGCAGGGTATCCGCGAGGTCACGCGCAACGGGCAAATCCTCCGCCGTCGCCATCTGACTCTTGCAGGACAGGAACATCACATCTCTCACAATCGGCTGAATCATTGCTTCTTCACCACCACGCCGCCAGTTTTCCAGATGCTTCTTTCGGGCACTTCACCACGCACGCAGCTCAGCGGGTAGATTTGGCTCTCCCGCCCGATAACCGTGCCGGGGTTCAGCACGCTGTTGCAGCCGACTTCCACATAGTCGCCAAGCATTGCGCCCATTTTCTTCAAGCCGGTTGCCCTGCTTTCGCCTGCGCCGCGAACCGTCACCAGCGTCTTGTCGCTCTTCACGTTGCTGGTAATCGACCCTGCCCCCATGTGGCTGCAATAACCGAGGATGCTGTCGCCGACGTAGTTGTAGTGCGGCGTCTGCACATGGTCAAAAAGAATCACATTCTTCAGTTCCACAGAGTTGCCGACCACGCAGTCTGCCCCTACCAGCGCACTGCCGCGGATGAACGCGCAATGCCGCACTTCCGTCCGCGCGCCGATGATGCAGGGCGCACCCAGATACGCCGTCGGCGCAACCGTCGCGGTTTTGTGCACCCAGACGTGTTCGCTGACTTCGGTGTATTCCGCCGGGTCAAGCGCCGCGCCGATGCGCAGGATTTCCGCCTTGATGCCCACAAGCGCCTCCCACGGATAGGTAAACTGCCGCAGGTAATCCGCCGCCAATGTGTGGTTAAGGTCGTAAAGCTGTTCGATTGTCAGCATAATTTGCCTCCTATTTATTATGTTGATTGCTTTTTCGCCCTGCGCCGCCGAATCAGCCAGAGCATGAACATCGCCAGCAGCAGCCCCGCCAACGCGCCCGATGAATCCAGCAGCACATCCTGCCACTTGCCCGTGCGCCCGGCAACGAAAAGCTGATGGATTTCGTCCGTCGCGGCATAGAGCGTACATCCCGCCCATGACAGCCAGTGCCAGCGGGCGCAGTAGCTGTCCAGCAGCAGCGTCAGCAGCAGTCCCAAGAGCGTGTACTCCAAGAAATGCGCCGTTTTCCGCACGGCAAAATCCACCTGTGCATACAGCTTCCAGTACGCCTGCCCCGTCAGTCCCTGCCGCTGCGCCAGAGAATCCGTAATTGGGCGGGCAATTTTACCGCTGATGCTGCCAGACTGCACGCCTTCCTGCGCCGAGAAACCGAACATCATCAGCAGCAGAGACAGCGTAATCAGCCAGAGGATGGCACGATAAAGGTGTATTTTCCAGTTCAAGTTTGCTTTCCTTTCCTGCGGCGAAAGTAACGCCGTGTTTGTTTATTTCGCGCTCCACCCCGTCAATTCCTGCCGTGTTGCATGGATTTCACGAAAAAAGGGCTGCCCGTTGCAGACAGTCCTTTTGTTGGATTATTTCACGCGCTCGCAGTACACCGCCACGCGTTTTGTACCGCTGAGGGTGCAGGTCACAAGCGTCAGGTCATAGTCGGAATGGGCAATTTCGTTCGCATCGTTGGGCGAAATCGTGTTTTTCTCCCGCACAACGTAGCGGAAAACGTTATTCTCCATGTCCGTGAAGGTAATGGTTGCGTCCAGCGCCAAGCTGCTCAGCTTGCCAAAGTGGTAGGTGTGCGCAATAATAGCGAGGTTGCCCGCGTAGGCGCTGCCGGAATAGCGGCACGGCGACACGCTCAGGTTCTCGTACGACCAGTTGCGCTGCACCGGCACTTTCAGCCCCAGCGACGGAATGGACAGCGTGCCGATGTACTCATGCCCATTGACCTTCTCGCCCGGCATTTCGATTCCCGGCACGCGCTCGTAGAGCTTGCCCGTCGGCGCGGGCGTGGGTGTCGACGTGGGTTCGGGGGATGGTGTCGGTTCAGGCGTTTCGGTCGGTTCGGTTGATTCCGTCGGCATGGGCGTTTCGGTGATTTCCGGCGTGCTCGTCGGATTTGATGTCTGCGCGGCATCCGGCGTGCTCGTCGGCTTCGGTGGATTCGTTGCAGTCCCTGCCGTCGGCGTATTTGTCGGCTTCGGCGGATTCGTCGCAGTCCCTGCCGTTGGCGCGCTCGTCGGCTTCGGCGGGTTCGTCGCAGTCCCCGCCGTCTGCGCGCTCGTCGGTTTCGGCGAATTCGTCGCCGTCGGCGCGCTCGTCGGTTTCGGCGAATTCGTTGCAGTCCCTGCCGTTGGCGCGCTCGTCGGTTTCGGCGGATTCGTTGCAGTTCCTGCCGTCGGCACGTTTGTCGGTTTCAGCGGATTCGTCGCAGGATTCGCCGTTGCGGGCGCATCCGTCACAGGGGTGTTCGTGGCGGTTGCGTCATCGCGCGGAATGTCGGTCGTCAGTGCGTCAGTTACGGAGGGCGTGGATGATGCCGGGGTATCCGCTGCAGTGGCATCCGCCGTCGGCGCGTCGGTTATCGGCGCATCCGTCGCGGGTGTGTCTGTCGGCATCATCGTCGCGGTGACTACGGGCGGTGCAGCAGTCTGCTGCGATTCCATCTGCCGCTGAATGCGAATCTGCTCCAGCGCCATCAGCGCATCATCCGACTCCTGCTGCGCGCAGCTGGCATCCCACTGGTTGTAGCCCACCAGCGCCAGTGCCGCCAAAATCAGCACCAGCCCCAGCGTCATCAGCAAATTGCCCTTACGGTTCTTCATGCTCTTGGCTCCATTTCCGGTGCAGAATCCAGCCAATGACGAACAGAATCATGCCCGCACCCGCCAGAATCGGCACCGGCCACCACAGTTGCCCCGTTTCGGGAATCGGGGCGGTCGGGGTCGGCGTGACCGTGCGGCGGTTGGTAATCACATACACGCCGTTTTCGATGGAATATTCCGGCTCATAGTACACATCAGCCCCCAGAACCTCGTTGAGGGTGTACACATGGTCAGCCGGCAAATCCTTGAAGATATGATGCCAGTTGTTTTCGCTGTTCAGAATCACCGTGTCGATATGCTGACCGTCCTGCATCAGATGAATTTCAATCTGCACAGGGCGATATGTGCCGCGGTTGTCGTCGTCCCACACCTTGACGCACTCAAGGTCAATCAGCGCGGGCGATCGCTCCAGCTTGATGGTGGAGAGGACATCGTACTGCCACTCGTCGTCCACATTGCGCGTCGGCACAGAGGTCAGGAAGGACTGGAAGCTGTACGCCCAGCCGCCGATGATGACCGGCGTGCCAGAAACAAGGTACAGACCGGGGTTCAGGCCCGTAAATGTTACTCTGCCGTTTTCGTCCGTCGTGCCGGTGAAATCAGGCGTTTCGGACGCGGTGAGGGCTTTCATCGCTTCGGACGCGGCTGCCCAGTCCGCCGCATTCTTCAGCGCGTTAATGTCGATATTCAGGGTGCTGTACGGGCTGCGCAGGGCGAACCGAGCGTCCGCATCCATGTCCGCCACCTGATACAGCTGGAAGGTCACGCCGGGCAAGTGCGCATCATCCTCGTTGTCATCCGCCTGAATGGCGAACGTCAAGGGGTGCGTCAAATCCACCCGTTCAAAGGCAAGCGCGCAGGGCGCAAGCAGAAGGCAGCACAATGCTGTCAGCAGGACAAGCGCCAGCAGGCGCGAGGGTTTGCGGCTCATCACGACCGCTCAGCTCCTTTCCGCTTCTTGTGTTTCGGGCTGGTTGTTACCAGCATGAGAATGAGGAGAATCAGCAGCATCGGCGCGGCGACAATCGGCGCGACGATGTAGGGGTCAATCACGAGTGCGTCCGCGGAGATGCGCACGGATAGCTGCGCAAGCGATGTTTCGACCCGGTGTCCACGGACAAGCAGCCGGTGCGAGTTAATGCCGTAGGGCGTGCAGGTGACGAGCGTGCACAAATCCATGCCGTCATAGATTTGCAGTGCGCTGACGTCATGCGGCTCGACAATGAGAATTTGGTCGATTTCGTAAGTCAGCACCTTGTCCAGCACGCGGAGGGTGAAGGTATCGCCGTAGGTGAGCTGGTCAAGGTTGGTAAAGAGCTTGGCGGAGGGCAGCCCTCGATGCGCCGAGAAGGCGGAATGCGTCCCCGGTTCGCCAGTCGGCAGGCTTGTGCCCTCGATGTGACCGACGGCGACCTGAAGCACGTTGGCGTTCGTCGAGTGATACAGCGGCAGCGTCACGGCAATCTGCGGAATCTCAATCACCCCGATGATGCCCGAACCGCCGACATTCATCACCGCGTCGTACTCCTCGCGCTCCTCGTCGGTCATAATCAAGCGATCAACGGTGGACTGTGCGCGGAGTTTTTCGTTATAAGCGTTTGCCGCCGCCCAATCCGCCTCGTAATCCTTCTTGGACTCCTGCTCCACCACCGTGTTGTAGGTGGCTACGGCACGCGACTGGTGGAAGGAATTGTAGAAATCCGACACGGACGGGTACAGAAGGAGCGCCAGACCCACAAACAGCACCACAAACAGCAAAATGGTTGTCATATTGCGCTTCATGAGCCGCCTCCTTTCTGCAAACATGCTTCATTTCCCCATTTGGGAATGCCGGGCGGCGGCATTGCGCGCACCGCCCGGCAGGGGTTTCATCAGAACATGGGGATGTTCAACGAATTGCGGGAGAGAAATCAGATTTCGTCCGCTTCGGCCTTGCGGCGAACGATGAGGATGAGCGCCGCGCCCACGAACATCATACCGCCCAGCACGTAGAAGATGGTCGTGCCGATGCCGCCGGTCTCAGGCAGGGTCGCGCCGGACTTGTTGACGAGCTTGTTGTTCATCGTAGAAGCCGCCGTGAGTTCCATAGCTGCACTTGCACCGCCAGCAGCTTCCTTGTGGTCTGCCGAAATCGTGATGGTGACAGGATCCAGCGGATTATAGGTAGCAGGAACCGTGGTTTCCTTCAGCGTGTACGTGCCGTGATCCAGACCGATGATGTTGAACGTACCATTGGCTTCCGTAATCATTTCATTGTTTGCGACATCCGTATAGGTATCATTCGGCTTCGTGGTGCCTGCGACAACGTAATTGCCAGCGGCATCCTTCCACAGCGGAACAACACGATCATTTTGGTCATAAAGCGTGAAGCCAGCGCCTTCCAGTTCTTTGCCTTCGTCAGCCGTGTTCGCATACTTCGTGTTGTTCACAACATAGGTGAAGAGCCACACATGGTCTTCCGGCGTCTTGCCCATGCCATTAGCATTGGGGTTGTTGGAGTATTCCAAATCGACGCTGTTCTTGTTGTCCGTGCTGGTTGCGCTCGCGTTGAAGACCTGCGCTTCTTCGTTCAGATACGCCGTGTAAACAACCTCAACCGTAATCTTGTCCGTAACAAGGATGCTGGTGTTTTCTTTCATCACCTTCTTCAGGTCTTCGATTGTGAGCGTCCAAGACGGCTTATCCTGATTTTCACCAACCTTGCCTGCGCCCTTCTGACCAGGCGTTGCAGTGCAAACATAATCGGTAGCTTTCAGTGCGATGCCGTTCACCTTCACAGAATCAATCTGAACGAAGGTAATACCCTTGGACATGGTGTCGTTGAAGACCAGCTTGTACGTCGGATAGTCATTATAATCCGCATTGACCGGAATGGTTGCGACCAGACGGAACTTGAAGTTCTCAAACAGCGCATGGTCGGCACTCTCGCCCCAGCCTTCCGGATTCACTTCTCCGCCGTTCTTTTCGGCATCGCCAACTTCGTCCTGCACCTGCTTGTCCACAGAGGGCTTTTCAGACTTTGCAGTCGCAACGATGTCCTTATCCAGCACCTTTACAATCAGCAGCGTGGCAGCGCCGTCCTTGCCTTCCAGCTTTGCCTGATTGTCCCGCACAAGGTAATAGCCGGGGGTCAGCTTCTTGCTCGTGCCGGGGGCTGCTTTGGTGGAAGCGAACGTATCAACCGGAGTGGAGTCAGCATTCCAGTACTTCGTGATTTCAGCCAGCTTTTCCTGATTCGTGCCCGAAACAGCTTTCAGAGCATCCAGAACAGCGTCCGGAACAGGGTCGCCAGTCCTGACCGCATCAGTATCGTTCTTGGCATTTGTGCCCCACTTGACGCTCGTCAGCACCTTTACTCCTGCATTTGTTTCAACATCAGCAGTGAAAATCTGGTACACTTGGTATTCGTGATCCACATCGTCCTTCGGGTTTACCGTAATCGTAAAGCCTTCCGCGTCAGTAGACGGATTTTCCACTTCCGTTGCGCCCGCGACAGTGACCATGCTCAGCACGAGCATCATGGCCAGCAGAATTGCCCAAAACTTTTTCATGGTTTTTCTCCTTTTCGTTGTCGTTTTTCATTCATTGGGAAACGTTTTGCGGGGATTACCGGGGTTGCCTACGTCGGGAGGTCTCCTGACGTATAGCTGCTATGCTTTTTTCATTCCTCCTCCCGTCGTTTTTTTCCCCATGTTTATACAAGGGCTTTCGCCCGCGTATACGGATTGAGAATCCCCCGGAAGGGGGCTGCCGACTGCTCAGCAGCCTTCCCTCCGGCGTTTGATTTCCTGCCCCAGCAGCAATGCCGCCGCTGCCATCAGCAGCAGACCGCCCGCCGTGTACGGCAGTGTGCCGATGCCGCCCGTCTCGGGCAGCGTGTAGGTAATGGGTGTGTTCGTAATCTGGAAGACGCGATTTTCGCTGTTCGCGGGAATCGGCGCGGTGTTCGTGGCGTTCGGGTCGTCCGTCACCAGCTGCCAGCCGCTGCCCACCGGGGTCTGCTCTTTGGCGTAGTAGCGGTAGATGTTGCCCTCCGCGTCATACGCCGGGAGATTGTACCACTTGTAGCCCCACCAGATGTTCTTGCTGCCTTCCGGCGCGGTGTATTCAACCACTTCGCCAAACTGCCAGCCATCCAGATTCTTCGTGACGACCTTCCCCGCTTCCGCGTCCCAGCCAAGGGTAACGGTCGCGATGGTCTTGTCGCCGTCCGCCGCCGCTTCCGCGGTGGTCTGCTTGAGCGTCAGCGTGATGTCCGGGAGGTTCGCGGGATTCAGTGTGAACTGATTGTCCAGCGACGTCCAGACCTTGCGGGCACTGACGTCGGTCAGGGTGTTGGTGACAGTAAGGGTCTTGACGTTCAGGTTGATTTCCGGCCGTTCGCCGTTCGTCGGGTCAGAAGCCGAATGGACTTCGTTGCCTTCCGCGTCCACTTCCTTGACGTAGTAGTACCATTCGCCGCTTGCGCCTGTATCCTTGTCGAACCAGTAGCGCGGCAGGCGTGTCAGCGTCAGCGTTGCGGCGTCGGTCGGCGTATTCGTGCCGACCGTCAGCTTCACGGTGCCGTCCGGCAAGATCGTCGCGTCCATGTTCGCTTCCAGCGCGCCCAGCAAGGGCGTGTAGCGTTCGTGTTGGGGAAGACCAGCGCCGTCACGCTTTTCGCGCCAGATTTGCAGGTACACGACGGTATTGCGGACATTCAGCGGCAGTTCGCTTTCGCTGCCTGCGGGGAAATACGCCTGCTTGAACTGTTTGGTGATTTTCAGCTGCGTCGGCGTGTTGGTAATCGTGCCGATTTCGTTGAAGCCCAGCTCCAGCTTGCCGTCCGGCAGGTTGTTCAGGTAGCCCGCCAGCTCCACTTCGCGGATGATGAAGGACGCACTGTTGTAGCCCGGCAGATTCCGGATGGTCACGCGCCACGGTTCATCCGCCTTCGCCAGCCCCGACACATGCAGGTAGGGCGCGCCGTTAATCTGCACCAGCTCCGCCGTGAGCGAACTCGGCGTGCAGATAACGTCCTTCAGGCTGAAGTAGCTCTTTTCCAGCAGGTTTTCCGTTTTCCACTGCGTGGAGTAGACTTCCTGATACTTCATCATGACTTCAAGGTAGATGTCCTGCATCATGCCCTCTTCGCCGAACGTGTCCGCGTCCGCCCATTGCTTGACAATGCTGATGCTCTTGGGCACGTTGGTGATGGTCACGTTGTTTTCCGTCGTATCCTTGAAGGTGATGTAGAGAATCGAGCCGACGAGTTCGCTTTCATCCGCCGTCATCACCGGCGTGTAGCGGTCCAGCGTGCCGTTGCCGACGCTCGTGTTTTCGAAGATGTAATAGCGGTACTTGCGCAGGCTGCCGTCGGGATTGAGGGGCGTGTCGTACAACGGCAGGTTGTCGATGGTCAGCTTCCAGCCGTTTTCCGCCGACAGGACGTAATTCTGCTGGAAGGGGTCACCGCACCAGTTGTAGTGCACCACGCCGTCCGAATCCTTCCAGTTTTCGCCCCAGACTTCGCGGAAGAGCGAAATCGACACGTTCTGGATGCCCAGCGGGTTCTGCGCGCCGTCGTACGCGGGTTCAGCAGCCCACTTCTTCTCGATGTTGATTTTGCCGGTCTGCACGTTGGTGATGGTCGCGCTTGCGTCCGCGATGGTGACTAAGAAGCTTCCTTCCATTTGTGACGAAGAGGCTTTGAACGCATCCTTTGCCTTGATTGGCTCGCCAGCCGAATTGAGTTCAAGGACGTCGCCCACTTCTTTCGGCCAGTTCTCCGAGAAACTGTAAACAGGCATCGTACCGTTCACAGGGGCTTCCGTCAACTCATAGGTGTAAACATGCGCCGTGTAAATAGAACCGTCCGGATTATACTCAACAGAGTACGCTTCCAGCGGGTACGTTGTCGTCCAGTTTCCATTCGCATCCGGCATTATTTCAACGGTACTCGGATTGGGGGCATAAGTTATCCACCCTTCTGTTTTATCCCATGAATGCGTTGTCTCAGTCAAGTTGAGCGTAACCTTTTCCGGCTTCTTGGTGACATTGACCCATTCTTTCGTCAAATTGAGGTTGAGATTTCCCACTTCATACCCCGGCAGGTTCTTCGCGTGGATGTTCGCCGTTCCGCCGTCCGCAGGCTGGTTCACCGCACCGGTGGTTTTCTTGACAAGCGTAGCGTCGCCTGTGTAGCTCACCTGATACAGATACGGGTTTAGCGCACCATTAATCGTTTCGTACCCCTCTACGATGTAATAGTAGTACGGCTTCTTCGCCGCTTCGCCGTTCTCATTCACCGTAAAGTAGTACTTCGGCAGGTTGTTGAACTCCCAAACCGGTTCTTCGCCGCCCTCCGTCCAGTTTTTCGTGACGTAGGTGTACTGCTGATCAGCCGTCTTGATGGGCTTGCCATTGCGGTCAAAGGTGAGCCGCCTCTTCGCCTGAATCAAGCAGAACGTCAGCTCATCCCTGTCGCGGAAGCGCGCCCAAGTCTTGTCCACCTTGACGTTGAACCTCTCGACGTAGTAGTTCTTTTCGGTCACTTCCGGGAGCGTGTCCGTCAGCGGCTGACGATAAATCTCCTTGATATCGGTCAGTGCCGCGTCTGTGAAGTAGTCGCTCGGCTGCTGCGGGAAGTCCGCAGGCAGATGCTGCGTGCCGAAGTAGCCGTCAATCGCCGCTTCCGACACCTCATAGGTGTACGCCCAAGCGGATATCACCGTGCCGTCGGCGTTGTATTGCGCATAAACCGACTGCGTTTCGTTCCATTCTGCCCAAAGCGCCGTATACGTTGCCGTGGTGTCCAGCTCGATCGTCTTTGCGGTGGGCGTTTGCGCTGTCCAGCCCGTATCCGGGGCATAGACATGGCGGGTGCGCGTCACGGTAATCTTCGCCTTCGTGCCTTCCGGCGTGGGCTTGTCCGCAGGATTGCCGGAAGCGTCCAGCCACTGCTTCGCCACGTTGAAGCGGTACAGACCTTCCTTCTCGCTCGTCAGCTTGTTGTTCGTCACGGTGACGGTGGTGCTGGTGTTCGCATCGCCCTCCGTCGTCACGAAACCGTCCGCCGGGCTATAGCTGACGCTGAACGGGAGGGTGGCTTCGTTTTGGTACTTGACCTCCTCCACCTTGTAGCGGTAGCTTTGCCTGATGGGCTGATTCTGCTCGTCGAAGCCCGTCACAGCGTACTTCGGGAAAGTGCCGAACACGACCTTGCTTGTGTTCAGGCTGCTGATGCTCATGACCCTCGTGACCGCTTGGAAGCTGTCGTCCGCGACCCACGCGCCGTTCTCCTGCTTTTCGCGGGTCAGGCGGAAGGTCAGCGTATCCTGCATGTTTTCAGGCTTCGCGCCTTCACCCCAGCGCTTCTCGGCTTCGATGGTCAGCTTTGCGATCTCGTAGTTCCGCAGCGTCGCCGTGCCGCGTGCGTTCTGCGCGTCCGCCTTCGGATTGGCGGGATTCCCGTCCGTGAAGTACTCGCTCGGGTGCTGCGGGAGACCGCTGTATGCCAGCTGGCAGTAGAAGCCGCTCGGCACGTTCAGTTCACGGAGGCTGTAGGTGTAGGCGTGGGCGTTTTGGACAACGCCGTTTTCCATGGCGACCGTGTAGGTTTCCAGCCCCTCGAACTTGGCGCTCCATTTGTTCGCTTCTGCCAGCGTGACCGTGTCGCGGCGTTCCGTGCTGCCCTTCGTCCACGCGCCGTTGACGTAATCCCAGCGCGTCTTGTAGAGCGCGACCTGTACGCCGCCGAATTCCTCGGTAATCGTGTGCTTTGTGCCATCCGGCGCGTACCATTCCTTGGACAAGTCGATGCTGATTTCGCCGTACTTGTCCTCCGGACGGTAGACGTTGGTCAGCGTCGCCGTGACCGTGCCGGTGGTTTTGCTGGCGTTCGGGTCGATGGTGTAGGTGATGCCGGATGTGGTGTAGCTCGGCACTTTGCCCTCGACGATGTAGTAAATGTAGTAGAGCTTGTTGCCGTTCGCGTCCGCGCCGGTGGATTCCAGCTGCGACCACTGGGTGTGCCAGCCGTTCGCTGCCGTCAGCGTAGCCTCGCGACCGCCGTAAGCGTCGTCCGGGTGCTGGCGAATTTTTGCCCACTGCGCATCGGTGAACTGCGTGACCTGCGTCGGCACTTCGTCAACCGGTGTGCCTTCCGGGGTCATCGTGATGCTCACGTTGTTATAGTAGCGACCGTCCTGCCATTTTCCTTCCCAGTTTTTCCACTGCAAGCAGAAAATTACTTTTTTCTGATGCGTCATCTTGGTGGTGTAAACGAACTGTTTTCTCGACGTATCTTGCGGTTCCAAGACCACTTCTTTTCCGTCTACGCGAGCCACAATACGCGCAGCGTTGTCAAGTGCGCCATCAAGCAGGTTCAGCGTTAGCGTAACGTCCTGATTCTCCGGGAACTGCTGCGCAACCTTCGTGCTATTGTTGACCATTTCCGCAGACAGGATGCATTGCGGATTCTGCGTTGCACCCGTGTCCAGCACGTCGGTATACTGTTCCTGCGTCAGCGCATAGCGGCGAAGCATCACGAGGACGCTGGCAGGGCGCGCATTCTCATGGGCGTCGTCGCCAGCCCAGTTCTTCTGCACCTCCATGTCGTGGCGGTCCTTGCTGTTCTTCACCTGAATGTTGATGCTCGCAGAGCCGTTGACGGTGTGCGGGCCATCCACCACGCCTTTGATGCCGGAAGCAGTCATGAGCTCCTGCAGCCGACTCTTTGAAATCGTGCCGAAGTTGCCATTGTTGAGACCGTCCGGGTATCTCTCCGGATGTGCTTCGGTATCGTCCGCTCTCGGAACGATGTGGAAGACGACCAGCGGGCGATCCTCCAGCACGAGGTGGTACGGCTCGACTGCATGCGTTTCCGCCAGCATGTACGCGACGTTCGGATCGAGGGGACGCTCGTTCAGCTTCGCCGAATTGTATTGGTAAGTAATCATACCGCTTTGATCCGTGTAGACCTTACCATTTTCGCCGCCAACCGCCTCGAACTTGTTGGTTGACGTGTTCCATGCGTAGAGGGTGAACTCCGTCCCCGGCAGCAGCAGCGAGGTGTTCGCGCTGTCCACCTTGCGGATGACCAGATTGTTGTGGATGTAGCCGCCGCCCTGACTGAAGTAGTCGTTATTGCTGTTGTTCAGTTCGGTACTTGAGCCGTCTTTTCCTTCAAGGTTTGCGTGGTTTCTCAACGCCGGACTGATGCCCTTGTGGTTCACGTCGTTGAAGTTGTACTCGTTCGTCACCTCAGGCGGCAGCAGAATGTTCTCCTGCGCCGTGTATTCCAGAATCAGCGCCTTGCCGTCCGGAACGGTGACGGTTATGTTCAGGGAACGTTGAGCGGGAACCGTTCCTTTTACCTTCTCACTGTAATTGTAGTTGGAATTACTGAAGACGTTTTCCGTTTCCGTGAACTCCATCTTCCAGAGATACTTCTCTATCTCTGCGCCGCGCAGCAGATGCCCCTTGCCGCTTTCATCAACGTCCAGAATCGGATTGCCGTTTTCATCCTTCAACGCCTCATAGAGCCTGAAGGAACCTTCATCCAACGTCACATTGCGCAGATAAGGATACACGCCAGCCAATCCAAGAACGTCATAGGTCAGCGTATCCGTCAGCCTGAGCGTGCTGGATGCCGGATTCAGCTTCGCGCCTGCCTGGTTGATGTCGATGGTGTAGGTGATTCGCGCCTGCTGGTCGCCGCCCTTGACGCTGTAGCCCTTCTGGACGTTCACCGCCTCGACCGTCTCTTCCTCGTAGGTCAGCTCGGTCTTCTGCTCCTTGTGATAGAGCGCCGCGTCGTATTTCACGTCCAGCTGGTTGTTCAGCACGCCCAGCACCAGAGTGCCGTTCACCGCGGTTGCCAGGAAGTCGTCGGCAATCTTGCAGTGAACCTTGACGGTCATATCCGCCTTGCCGTTGAGGACCGTTTCCGGACCGCCGGTATTCTCATTCGGCTTCATGGAGATGTTGATTCTCTGCTGCTGCTGTGCGCCTTCGCCCACCGCCGCCAAATCAGCCTTGATGGAAATGCGCTGCTCGCCCCACTCGTTGCTGACCTCATAGCCATCCGGAATCGTACCGGCATTGTCCAGCTTCTTATTGACAACGGTCATCTTCGTGCTGTCCGTTTCGCTAAGAATCAGCCTCGAGCCGCCGTATTCGATGTACTCCACCACAATGTGCGGCGGGAGCGTTTCGGTCAGGGTGATTTCGTCGTGCGCCACGCCATCATTGCGCAGGAGGATGGTCCAGTACAACTCGTTCTCATGGATGATCTGTCCGTTCAAATCACCAGCATTATGGTTGCCGAACTTCTTCTCCACCAGGTCGTTCGGGGCGGCCTTGTACCACGCGTCTCCGTTTTTGCCCGCGTTAACAGCCGTGTTCTTGAAGTCAACCCCGCTCGTGCGGGACTGTTCCAAATAGATGGTCGTCTGATACGGGAGCGTAACGCTTGTCGTCGCGTTCACATCCGTATTGGCGTCGTTCAGCACAACGCCTTCGCCCGTCGTTTCAAACCGGAAACCATAGTAGTAGCCTTCCGTCAGCGTCGTTTCCGCAGACACCACCATCGTGCCTTCATTTTTGCCCTGACTGTCGCAGGTCAGCAGCGTAATGGTGTACGGCACATTCTGCGCATCATGCTTTTTCACAACATCGAGGTCTTTGATGGCGTTGAGCAATGTCTGCGCCTGAGCCGCCGTCATGTAGTGCTGCATGATTTCTATTCCGTTTTTCCATTCCACCTTCTTGTCAAGCGTATCGCCAAAGTTCAGCTTATACTGAACATCCTTCGTCGCCGGGAAGGTGTACGTCGCGTTCCACGCTACCGGATACAGACCATCGGTGTATTCGCCGTTCTTCGTCGGATCCGCCGGCATACTCGCGTCAACCGACTTCACCACATTGTAACGCTTGTCCTGCCCTACATTCGCGGTGCTTGTCTTTTGTTCGCCGTCGAATTCCGCCGTGTTTGTAATCTGTTGATCCTGCGCGGTTGCTTCCACCGGCGTTTTGTATTGGATTACGATCTTCGCGGTGGTGTCCTTGAATTTCAGCTGCGGTTTGCCATCCGCGCCGGTTTCCACGGTGAAGTAATCCGTGTAGTTTTCAGCGGTGATAGGCGTGTTATTCGCCGTGATTTGCGACACATAGCCCTTGCCGTCCGTCTTCGAAAACAGCAGACTGCCGTTTTCGTCCACAAGCTGGTCGAACATCGTGTCCGTCAGCGTCTTGTCCTTGATGTTGAAACGGTTTTCGTTGACGGTGAGCGTCCACTGAATGCAGCCCTCATTGCTGTTGTACCAGCTGCTCTTTTGCAGCTTTTTAATCTGAACGTCAGTAGGGTTGCTGTTAGAGGAATTCTGGGAATGATCCCACTTTCCGCCACTCTGCGCAGTGAAAGTATTTGTCAGCTGATCGTATTCACCGGTCATTCCGTCCTTATCGAACGTGTATTCATACTTGATTTCGTATGTTTCATTTGCCGAAAGCGGCGGCAGCACATAATCCGTCGTCATGGTATAGACCTTGCCGCTTTCGTCCGTCGTGTTCGCATAAACGTAGTGAATGTGCGTTCCCGTCGTACCGCAGGCGCATGTACCGTCCGTCTTGATTTCTGTCGAAGCAGAGTCAACAGCGGGCACCTGACTCCAGTTAGAGTGTACTTTAACCTCCGTGACGGTCATGTTTGTCAGGGCAATTTGCTTATTCACCGCCGTCATGACGTCTCGAGCAGTCGCGTTCTTGCCGTTCGTGCCCTTTGTGGATTCGATTTTGACGGTATACTCAATCGTTCCTTTTTCCCAGTTGACATTAGCCCCGCTTTTCCAAGTTCTCAAATCGCTGAGGATGGAGTTGTTGCCCCTGTCGATGTCCTCCCACTTCACAGTGGTCGATGCGCCGCCGAACTTGATGGTCAGGTCGTCGTTGCCCAGATCCTTAACATCGTCCTTGCGGATTTCGGCGCTCATCTTCATGGTGCCGGTTCGGTCGTCATGGCTGGGGTGTTCTCGGACAAAGTCCATATACTCGTCGGTGAACCACATTTCAACTTGTTTCGTTGTGGGATTATACTGGAACTTAAACGCCGGCTTTTCATTGCTGAATTTGGCGTCCGTGCCCGACCAGACAGAAGTACTGTCCGTTTTGATATGCGTATTCTCTGCCGGAATAATAATCTTGTTGCCTTCGCCATGGCGAAGAATAGCTTCATCCGAAATCTTGAAGTCCGCCGCGAAGCTATAGTTGTACGCATTGGCATTTTCCGGAAGTATGATGTTCGATACCGTAATATTGGTAATCTGCATGCCGCTCTCGCTGACGGCAGGCGGTTCGTTCGCCATCATCTGGAAGTCCGGGTCAAGTCCAAACGACGGCATCATCATGTCGTCCGGCTTCGCGGCATCAGCGTCCATCGACGGAATCACCGTAAGCGCAGGTGTCGGGGACGGCTCGTCCATCGGGGCAGCAGTTTCGGCGGCGTTTTCCGTCGGCGCAGGCGTTACAGACGGCGCAAGCGTCGGTTCTTCCGTAGGCGCTGGCGTTGCTGTGGGCGCTTCCGTGGGCGTTGACGTTGCTTCGGGGGCTGCCGTCGGCTCAGCTGTCACTTCGGGGGCTGCCGTCGCATCGGGGTTCGGGGTCGGGTCATAGTAGCAATCCGCCGTGTGCGTGTGCTCTTCTTTGCCGCAGATATAGTGGCGTTCGTAGCAGTCCGCCGTGTGATGATGACCGGAATCCTCCGCCGTCACCGTCACAATGCATTCATTTGTATGCTGATGCCGCAGCACCTGAATGTAGCCGCAGGTGTAGTAACCGGTTTTCGCATCGACGCAGGACGCGGAATGCGTGTGCACTTTCGCCGGGTCGGGATAGAGCTTGCATTTCAGTTCGCCGCGCACCATCTCGTAGCAGGAATCATCATGCGTGTGTGCGCCTTCGCCCTCAAACAGACCGCAAGTCGGTTCTTCCGTCGTCGGATAGCAGGCATCCGTGTGGTGATGCGCGCCCTCGCCTTCCGTCAGGCCGCAGGTGTACGTCCGGGTCACTTCGTAGCAGCTGTCATCATGGACATGCGGCATGTCGGAGTTCGTCGCAACGTCCTCGGTGCAAATCAGCGTGCGTGTTTCCGTCACGCAATCCGCCGTGTGCTGGTGCCCTTCACTCTCAAACAGACCGCAAGTCGGTTCTTTCGCCCGATAGCACGCATCCGTGTGGATGTGCCCCTCGCTTTCCGGCAGCGTGCAGGTCAGCTGCTTCTCCCAATTGTAGCAGGCATCCGTGTGCTTGTGCATCGGATGCTCCTCCAGCGTGCAGATAAGAACGCCGTTGCTGTCGTAGCACTTCTCGTCATGCTCGTGGATGTAGCCATCCCAGTAGCCGCAGCTGAGTTCACCCTGCGCATTATAGCAATCGGAGGAATGGTGGTGCGGCTCAAAGCTGCAGCGCATAATATCGGTAAAGACTGTCTCCGCCTCGCGCTCGGAAATCAGGCAGGTCAGCTCGTCCACATAGCAGTCCGCCGTGTGGGTATGCTCCTCCAGCCCGCAGTACGTTTCCGCCGCCATCGTCAGGCCCGGCATCATCAGCACATAAGACGTGCAGATGGCGACAACGAGTGCCAGCGCCGTGACCGTCTTGAACAGACGCATCCGGCGCTTCCGCTGCGCAACGTATCTTTCTGCTAATTCCATGAGTTTGCGGTTCATGTCAGCATCCTCCGATTCTGGAACCTGTGTTCCTCTTCTTGTTGTATTGCACTTACGTTATTGTAGGAATCCAATGCGGTTCAGCGGCCAAATGCGGAGCGTTACGCGTCCCATAATCTGCTCTTCGGACACTGGGCCGACCAGTGTGCTTCTGCTGTCGCGCGAGGTGGAGCGGTGATCACCCAGAACAAAATACCGCCCGTCCGGCACTTGGTACGGCAGCGTGATGGAGCAGTCGCCCAGCGCACGGTCGGTGATGTACGGCTCATCAAGCAGTTCGCCATTGATGTAGACGTTGCCGCTTCCGTCGATGTTGACCCACTCGCCCGGCAGACCGATAACGCGCTTAATCAGCACCTTATTGTTGTAGTAAAAAGCGATAATATCGCCGCGCTGCGGATTTGACCCGCGCACGACCATTGTGATTTCACCCTGCCCGACCACCGGCGTCATTGACGTGCCGGTGATTTGCAGGATGGGCATGACCATGGTTGCAATCAGCACCGCAACCGCCGCCACCACCAGCAGCGTATAGAGCGTGCTGCGCAGGGCGCGGTTGTAGCTGTGCTTGCGTTTCTCATGCTTCAGTTCCGTTTCCAATTGTGCGGATGTGGGGTTCATTTCCCGCAGCAGGTGGGCGCGTTCCGCCGCTTCCTGCGTGTCGTTGAGCAGTTGTTTGCCCGTTTTCTGCTGATTCTTGTCGTCTGACACCTGCGCGCCCTCCCTTCTGCCATGTTTCTTTACTGCTGATTGGCGGCTTTCTTTGCGCGCGCGAGGATTTCCTGCGCTTGGCTTTCTGCCGCGCTGATTTTCTCCTGGCACAGCCGCTCGACGTTCTGCTGATACTGTTCCGCGGCCTTCTGCGCCGCCTCAAACACGCCGTTTAACTTCAGCGATGCCTCCGCAATCGAGCCGCACGTTTCCAGCTGCAGCTGCTGACTTTGCAGCGCCGCTTCTGCCGCATTCAGCCGCTGCTCCAGTGCTTCAAATTCCCGTGCCTGTTCCAGCAGCAGTTCCAGCAGCTCCGCGCGTCCCAGCTTCCGCAGTTCCTTCTCTGTCACAGTTCACGTCTCCTTCACATGTAACGTATTTATCGTTTCTCGATATGTAATTCGCCAGATTTCCGGCAAATCACAGTTCGAATTCTTACATGGTTTATTATACCATCAAATCTTCAACTGTCAAGACGGAAAAATAACATTTATTATTCTCATTTGGTGCATTTTTGTGTGTTTTGCCATACTTTCGTGTGGCAATTTTGTCATTTCCACCTGTTAACGGCTTGTTAGTTTCCTGAGTATTGTTATTTACATGTTAAAACTATCGTAATAGGAATATTTTTTTGTCTGTTGCTTTCCTCGTTTTTTCGTAATTTTCGTTCAGTGTACGCAAATCTTCGACCGGTTTTTCTTTGTTTCCACGCCATTCGTTCGTCTTTTTCAATGTAACATTCCAGACTTAGCAAACAAAAAAACAGCATAATATTGTTGATTCGCAAAAAAAGCAGGAGCAACCCGCAAATCGTGCTGCTCCTGCCAAATATTCTGTTATCCATTCGGGTTTGCGCTGTCGTCATCCTGGCGATACTGATCTGTACGGCGACGATGGCGCGGCGCTTCCTCTGCCGATTTCGCCACCGGGCGCGCATACGGATTCTCCATCGTCGTCGTGCTCTTCGGCGCGGCAGCGGACGGGGTCTCCTGCGGCTTCGTCAGGGGCTGAATCGGCGTGCGATAACCGACTTGCGGTCGGTTCTGCATGTCCTGCGTCTGCGGAACGGATGTCGCCGGGCGCACCTGCACGGGCGAAACGCCATTGCTCGTCTGCGGACGCTGCTGCGGGGTCGTGTACGCGCCTGTGCGCATCTGCTGCGGCTGACCCGCCTGACGCGCAACCGGACGATCCGCATTGCGCGCTGCCTGTGCGCGGCGCTGTGCCGCCTTCATCGCAACTTCACGCTGTTTCTTCTGGTATTGCATGAAGGCGAATCCGCCGCCGCCCAGCAGCAGCACGACCGCAATCACGACGAAGATAACCAGCCCGCTGTTGCCGCTCTCGTTCACCACAGGGTACGTCGTGGCTGCGGTGGGCAGCGGTTCGAGCGTCGGCGTGGGCGAAGCGGAAGGCGTCGGCGTGGCGGTTTCCTGCGTAGGGGCAGTTGTGGGCGAAGTCAGCGGACCGGGCGTTGAAAAGCCTTGCCACGGCACATAGCTGACCGTTGCGCCGCTGCCCTTCCAGTCGTTGATGGTCTTGTCTTCTTCCGGAATCAGACCGCTGGTCGGTTTTGCAGTAGCATTCCCCGTCGTGTTATTCTGGATGCCCTGAATGTACTCGCTGCTTTGCAGGAACTCTTCCAGCTCCTCCACTGTCATCCAATGGAAGTATTTTCCGTTGACGTAACCCTCTTGGTCATTGTAGCGGATATGATACCACGTTTCGCCGTCCGTTCCGGTCGTTGTGCCGAGGACAAAGCAGAACGCGTAGTTGTACAGCTTTCTGATACGGCTCGCGTTCATGCTGGGCTGCTGACGGAAATTGACCGAGGTCGTCGTGGTCACATAGCCGTAGCTGGAGTAGTTCGTCGGGTCGTAGGGCTGGGGCGTGGTGACAAGCGTGGGTGCGGGCGTGGCGTTCAGGTTGTTCAGGTACGCCTCGATTTCCGCCTGCGTCATGAAGCGGAGCATGTCATAGCGCACATAGCCCCACTGCCCATTATACTGCACGCGGTGCCACGGCATACTGCCCAGATAATCCTGCCCGGAGACGTAGACAACTTCGCCCTGCATCAGGTACGCCTCAATCGCGCTGAAGTCGCCCGCCATCTGCCGCAGCGGCACGTTGTTGCCCACGGCGTAGGCGTAGCCCATCTCCTGTGCGGGAACAGGCGTCAGGTACGGCGTGGGGCTGGGCGTGGGCGTGCTGCGGGACTGATTCCACTGCTGAATGTACACCTGCGCCTGCGCGTCGGTGACGTAGCGGAGGTTCGCGTCCGGCACATAACCAGACGTCCCTTCCAGCGTGGTCACAATGTCCCACGTTTCACCCGCCGTGCTCAGCTGGCTATTCACATACACCAGCACGTTCGCCTGCAGCGTCGCCATAACGTAGTTGCCCGTGCCGATGCCGGTGCGCATTTCGGTTTCGCGCGTAGTGACAGCATAGCCCTCGTACGGCACAGCGGTCGGCGTCGGGGTCGGAGCCTCGGTCGGGGTCTGCGTCGGCGCGGCGGTCGCCACCTGACGATACCAGAAGGCAATATCCGCCGCATCCATGCTCAGCGTGCCGTCTTGGAAAACAGTCAGGGTGATTTGCTCGCTGCCGGGAATCAGCTCATAGCCATCCCGCAAATTCGTCGGCGTCGGGCGCAGGGTGTATGTGCCGGGGGCGAGCGTCATCGACTGCGCGTTCGCCACCGGGCTGCCGTAGCTGTCCAGATACTGGATGATGATGTTCGCGTTCTGTGGCGCGGCAGTCGGGGTTGCCGTCGGCACTTCCGTTGGAATTTCGGTCGGAATTGCCGTCGGGGTCTCGGTCGGAATCGGCGTTGCCGTCGGCACAGGTGTTGCGCCGGTGGATGCGGCATACGCGTCGCTTTCCGCCTGCGTCATGATGTTCAGGAATTCGCTCTTGATGTAGCCGCTCTGTCCATCCACCATGACGACGCTCCACCGTTCGCCCTTGTCATTCAGCATTTCGTTGACGACGTAGACGTTCGAGCCATTCGCCAAGCGCTTGATGATCGTGTTGCTCTTGCTGGTCGAGGGCTCACTGCGGAACGCCACTCGATTGCCGTTGATGGTCGCGTAGCGGTTGACCGGCTGCCCGACGGGAATCGGCGCTTCGGTGGGCGCAGTGGTCGGCGTTTCGGTCGGAATCGGCGTATTCGTGGGTGCTTCGGTCACGGGAACATCCGTCGCAGCGCTTTGAACCGGGCGATAGTAGAACGCCAGCTCTTCCTCCAGCGCTTCCGCGCCTTCAATCAGCAGACGACCATCTTCCGTTACGGTCAGGTCGAACTGCGTCCAGCTGCTTTCCAGCTCGTAGCCAGGGATGGAATCATACGCGGGGGTAACGTGGTACATCCCCGGCACAAGTTCTTTCACCGTCGGGTCGGCAATTTCCACACCCTCGGTGTTGTAGTAGCGGATGGTGACGGTCACGAACTGCTGCGCGGGCGCGGGAGTATCGGTCGGCGCGTCCGTCGCCGGAACGTCGGTCGCAGGCACGTCCGTTGCGGGCGCAGGCGTGTCCGTCGGCGCTTCCGTCGCGGGAACATCCGTCGGAGTCTGCACCGGGTGGTAGTAGAATCCGACCGCATCCGCCGGAATTTCTTCGCCGTCCATGTACAGCGTGCCGTTCGCATCCACCGTCAGGTCAAACTGCGTCAGGGTACTGTCCAGCTCGTAACCGGGGATTTCGCGCTCCGGAATCATCGGATACGTCCCCGGCAGCAGTTCCTTCACCACCGGGTCGGCAATTTCCACGCCGCTCATGTCGAAGTAGTGAATCGCCACCAGCATCGTCTGCGGGGCGGGCGTGTCCGTCGGCGCGGGGGTATCGGTCGGCGCTTCGGTTGCGGGGGCTTCCGTCTCGGGAATATAATAGTAGAAATACACCTCGCTCGGCGTCGCGATACCGCCGGAAACGTTCACTTCCACCGTGCTTTCCGTGCCGGGCATCGGCACATAGCCGTCCGCCATGCCCTGCGGATTCGCCGTCACAAGGTGTGTCCCCTCGCCCAGCGTCAGCGTGTCGTCCATCGCAACAGGCTCACCCTCGGAATTGAGGTAGTGCACGGGCACGTCCACTTCGGTCGGCTGCGGGTCGGCATAGAAGAAGGACACACTCGCCAAGTCGGTCGTACCGTCAGGACGCAGCGTGACCGTCTGCGGATTTTCGCTGATGAGGTCGTACCCGCCCACGCGGTCGCTGGCGGCATAGATGTAGTTCACGCCCTCGGTCAGCGTCTGCGACTGCTGATCCAGCAGCGTGCCGTTCTCGTGATAGTAGAACACGTCGATGTTGGATGTTACCGGCTGCGGCGTGGCATAGTGGAACACAACGGGATTCACGCTCGCCGTGCCGCCGTTGTCCACCCACACATGCACCGTGTCCTCGCCGACAAGCTGATACCCAGCAGTCATCGCGCTATTGGCGGTGACATAGTTGTCGCCCTGATTCAGCGTCACATACTGCGTGTCCAGAATCGTGCCGTTGTCATCCAGCTGATACAGCACGGTCACTTCCGCCTGAATGACGGGCGGCTCGGTCGGGGCTTCGGTGGGCGCTTCCGTCGGCGCTTCGGTCGGCTGCTCCGGCACGGCGTAGACAAAGCGCACCTCGCTCGGCGACGCGTTGCCCATGCTGTCCACAAACACATCCACCACGCCGGACGCAGGTTTGACAAGCAGATAATCCCACGGCACAACGCTGGAATTGGCGTACACTTGGGTAGTCGCGTTCGTCAGGCAGCTTGCGTACTGGAAATCCAGCTGCTGGCCATCCTCCGTCACATAGTACACCGGCACGTTGACGCTCTCCTGCGCGGGCGTTTCGGGCATTCCCTGCGACGAGAGGTACAACGGGAACATCCCTTCATAGACGCTGTTGCAGTAATAATCCACTTCATACGAATACATCGGGTCAAGGGCAGTCGCATCCTGCGTCCACATGATTTCCGACGCATAATCTTTCAAGTAGAAGGTATACGCCGGGTCAGACGATACAACCTGCACCTGAACCGTGCTGAAAAGGGCAGACGCATCCAGCGTCGCCCAATACGCATGTTCCGCGCTGTCAGGCACGGGGAACGCCTGCGTTGTCTGCTGCTGACCCTGCGAATCCGTCCAAATGACGGACACGACGACGTCCTCCCAGCGATCCAGCGCCAGCGCCGGAACCATCGCGGTTGTCATCAGCAGCGCCGCCACCATCAGCACAGACAGCAGACGGCCAAGACCTTTGACGCCGGATTTTCTCATGTTGGGTTTCCTCCTTGCTCCTGCCCTTTGCGGGCCTGATGCCATTCTATTATACCGCAGCGGCGCGGTTTGTCAATCTTCCGCACCCTGCCGCATTTTTCCTTGCGATTCGCAGGATTTTTTGCGTCTCTTGTCGAATCACTATGGCGAAAATCATCCTATTATTGAGGAGGACATTGACCATGATAGACGACAAGCAGCTGACGGAAGAGTATTTGGATGGGAAAGTCGTTTTCCCCGGCAAGATTATCCGTGTTGAGCATTGGCATGTGCGCCTGCCCAACGGCGAAACTGCCCTGCGCGAGGTGGCGTGCCATCCGGGCGCGGCGGGCATTGTCGCGCTGGATGATGACGGGAACGTGATTCTCGTCCGCCAGCACCGCATCGCCGTTGGCCGCTTGACGCTGGAAATTCCGGCGGGCAAGCTCGATGGGGTGGATGAAGACCCGTTCGTCTGCGCCCAGCGTGAGCTGAGCGAGGAAACCGGGCTGACCGCCGACCACTGGCGCAAGCTGACCGTGCTGGAGACGACCCCCGGCTTCTGCAACGAGCGCATCCACCTCTACTTGGCGACGGGGCTGCACGCTGGAAAGACGCATCCGGATGAGGATGAGTTCGTCTGCACACTGCGGATGCCGCTTTCCGACGCGGTGCAGAAGGTGATGGACGGCACGTTCCGCGACGGCAAGACCGCGCTGGCGCTCCTGATGGTGCAGCAGCTGCTGTCCGCCCCCTGCAAACAATAAACGTGCGAAACGCGCGTTCTGTTCCATCCACGCTTATTGTAACAAATATTTCATCAAAATGCAATCGTGTGGACGGATTTTTGCGCGTTTTTTCGGAAAATTTCGCTGACGGAGGTGCTTTATGGCTGGAAAAAAGCAGCGTCATCCCCTGTATGTTCTCTTTCTGCTGCTGATGCTGCTCATGCTGGCGCTGGGTGTGTATCTGCTTGTTGTCGGCTGTCAGCAAGGGAATCCCCCTGTGCCGCTTGCGCCGTTTTCGCCGCATATCATCGGAGGTTTCTTCCGCCATGTATGAAAAGCTGGGGCAATGGCTCTCCCACCGCAATCCGCCGAATGAGCCGATTCCCGCAGCGGATTACTTCGCGTCCCTGCCGCGCCTGACGACCGACCGGCTGCTCCTGCGTCCGCTGACGATGCGCGATGCGGCGGATATGTTCGCTTACTCCCGCGACCCCGAAGTCGCTCGGCATGTTCTCTGGGATGCGCACAAGTCGATGGCGGATACGCGCGGCTGCCTGCGCTACATCATCAGCCAGTACCACAGCGGCGCGCCGTCCAGTTGGGGCATTGTGCTGCGCGAAACGAACCGCGTCGTCGGCACGATTGGCTTCATGAGTTACAACGACGCGGACAGCGTGGTGGAACTCGGCTATTCGCTCGCCCGCTCCTGCTGGAACGGCGGACTGATGACCGAAGCGCTGGCAGCAGTGCTGCGCGAATGCTTCACCGTCCTGCGCCTCCACCGCGTCGAGGCGATGCACGAGTGCGACAACCCCGCCAGCGGGCGCGTGATGGAAAAATGCGGTATGCGCCACGAAGGGACACTGCGCGGCAAGGTGTTCAACAAGGGCAATTTCCACGACGTGGAGCTGTGGGCGATGCTGCGGGAGGACTGGGGCGCACGTCATTGAGCGAGTTTCTTCCTATTCATATGCTGGAGGATACGCTAATGCAGTTTGACATGATTTCTGGGCTGCGGTGGATTCACTCGTCTCGTCCGACGAAGCGGCGGCGCGCGGAATAAGCGCATCAAAAAAGAGGGCTTCCGCCCCCTTTGAATTGGATTTATACTAATTCGATTCTAAAACATGACATCGAGCATAGCAGTTTTTTCGTTCCGGCAAAGCTGAGTGAAGCGAGGCGTACTGGAGGTACGCGCGAGC
>ENA-OPWR01000881-OPWR01000881.1-human-gut-metagenome-genome-assembly--contig:-NODE-881-length-25130-cov-12.495872_pt1 | contig 25130 bp, 22 predicted proteins | sample MGYA00241507_ERZ502006 | MGnify/ENA primary metagenome ERZ502006 (study PRJEB25962, sample SAMEA2043041) | human gut metagenome | biome: human gut; feature: human-associated habitat; material: faeces...
CGCCAGTTCGTAGCGGTTCGGAAGGTCGAGGAAGGCCGTGGGCTCGTCGAGCAGGATCACGGGTGTCTGCTGCGCCAGCGCACGCGCTATCATGATACGCTGGCACTCGCCGTCCGACATACGGTCCATCGTGCGGTCGGCGTAGTCGGCCATGCCGACCGTCGCGAGCGACTGCTCGACAATCTCGGCATCGGTCTGCTGCATGCGCCCGATCCAGTTGGTGTAGGGGGCGCGTCCCAGCGCTACGACGTCCTCGCAGGCGAGGTTGGCGATACGGACCTTGTCGGTGGTGACGAACGAGACCGTTGCGGCTCGTCGTTGCGGCGTGAGGGTGTCGAGCGGCTCCCCGCACAGGTCGATGTGGCCGCCGGCAAGCGATCCCAGTCCGGCGACGGCGCGCAGCAGGGTGCTCTTGCCCGTGCCGTTGCGGCCGATCAGGGCCGTCAGGGTGCGGTCGGCGAATTCGGCCGAGACCTCCTGCAGCAGGGTGCGGCTGCCGTAGGCGAGCGAAATGCGGTGGAGTGTGAGGCTCATCAGAAGAGGGTGCGGTTACGGGTGACGACGAAGATCACGACCGGGATGCCCAGCAGGGCCGTGAGCGTATTGATCGGGAGCGCCAGCTGCTTGGCCGCCAGGTCGCAGACCAGCAGCAGTGCGGCACCCGTGAGCATCGAGCCGGGCATCAGGATGCGGTGGTCGGCCGAGGCGAAGAGCATGCGGGCGATGTGGGGCACGGCCAGGCCGATGAAACCGACCGGCCCGCAGAAGGCCGTGATGGTTCCGGCCAGCAGAACCGTCGAGAGGAAGATCAGCGTCCGGGCCCGCTGTACGTTGAGCCCCATCGTGCGGGCATAGTTTTCGCCCAGCAGCAGCAGGTTGAGCGGCTTGATGGCGGCGACGCTGAGCACGAGCCCCGCGGCGACGACGGGGAGCATCAGGGCGAGGTTGCCGCCCGTGACGTCGCCCAGCGACCCCATTGTCCAGATGACGAACGACTTGAGGGCGTTTTCGTTCGAGAGGTACTGCAGGATTTCGACTACGGCGCTCACCCCCGAGCCGAACATCATGCCGAGGATCAGGATCACCATGATGTCCTTGATCCGGCGGCTGACGGCCATGATCAGCGCCAGCACGAGAGCCGACCCGAGCCAGGCGGCGCCGGCGATGCCGAGCGACTGGACGAAGGCATGGCTCCCGACCCCGAGCAGCGGAGCCCCGAGCAGGAAGATCGCCACGCCGAGCGAAGCGCCCGAACTGACGCCCAGCACGTAGGGCCCGGCCAGCGGGTTGCGGAAGAGGGTCTGCATCTCCAGGCCGCTGGCGGCCAGTGCAGCACCGGCGGCAACGGCCATGACGGCCTTCAGCAGACGGATCTTGAGGATGATGTCCCGCGTGGCGGGGTCGCACGCGCCTCCGGTCAGGGCGGCCCAGACGTCACCGGCGGCAACGGGAACCGAGCCCGAGGCGAGGTCGGCGACGAAGAGTGCGGCGGTGAGCAGCGTCAGCAGCGTGAAGAGGAGGGCCGTGCGGTTCATCGTCTATTCGAGGCGTTTGTAGTACCACAGCGAGTCGGCGTTTCCACCGGAAAAGATGGTGCGCAGGTCGCGGAGAATCCGGTCGGGACGGACGTTGCCCGACTCCCAGAAGTCGGAGCCGCCCGACGGGGTCTGGCGGCGGTTGTTGTTGAAGACGCGGCGCTCCTTCACGGCCGGCACGTCGGCGAATTTCGGATTCTGTGCCGTCAGCTCCGCGAGCGTGTTGCAGCCCCCGACGTTGATCCACACGTCGGCCTGGCGGGCCAGCAGGTAGGCCTCCTCCATGTCGATGGGTTGCGAGGCGTTCGTGTCGTTCTGCGGGTAGATGTATGCGCCGCCGGCATCCTCCACGAGGCGGACCATGTAGCTGCTGCGTGGCGGCATGAACCATGTGTCGCGGTAGGGGGTGTTGAGCATCACCTTCGGGCGGCCGGCGGCCGGGGCGGCCTTCAGCGCCTCGTAGCGGGCTGCGATGTGCCGCAGCGTGTCGGCGCCGGCCTCGCGCCGGTTGCAGAGTTCGGCAATCGCAACGAGCCATTCGGCCTTTCCGAGCGGGGAGTTCTCGACATAGTCGCCCACATATATATAGGGTATGCCCAATTCGCGGAGCTTGCCCGTCACGGCGACGTTTTCTCCCGTTACGCCGTAGAGCAGGACGATGCCGGGCCGCATCGAGGCCAGCCGTTCGAAGTCGATGTTCGAATCGAACCCGATGTCATGGACCTTCCCGGCCTGCCGGTTCTCCTGAATGCGCGGATTGGAGATGTAGTCGATGCCCGAAACGCCCGAAATGCGGTCGGTCTCCCCCAAGGCGTCGAAGAAGGCGATGTGTCCCGAAGACATGCAGACGACGCGCTCGACCGGGGCGCGGACCACGGTGCCGTCGAATGCGGCGGGAGCCTCGGCATTGCCCCGCAGGACGAGCAGGTGCTGCTCGATGTCGGATGCTCCCTGCCACGGGTTGCGGACGGTGATGAGTGTCGGGGCCTCGGAGGCTGCGCTTTGGTCTGCGAGCGACAGACTGTCGGCGGCGAGCCCGCGTATGTCGAATCCCGTGGCGTAGGCCGGGGCATATATGGTCTCGGTGAAGGCTCCGGGATCGAGCCGGGGAGTGCCGCAACTGCTGAAGCAGAGGGCGGTCAGGAGGGCCAGGAGGAGTGAAATTCGTTTCATTTCCGCAAAAATAGAAAAAAATATGGCAGAAATGTGTTTGTTTCTGAAAAAAGTACTATATTTGCAGTCCCAAACGGAGAGGTAATTCTCCCGGAGGGCAAGGATCGGGGCGTAGCTCAGTCCGGTTAGAGTACACGTCTGGGGGGCGTGTGGTCGCTGGTTCGAATCCAGTCACCCCGACTGAAGAAAAGGCTTGACAATCTGACGATTGTCGAGCCTTTTTCGTTTTTGCGCCTGCCTGCCGAACGGGCGGTTGATGCCGCGGTTGACGCGAAAAAGTCAACCAAGAAGTCAACCAAAACCGATGAAAACCTGTGTTTCCGTCGTTTGTTACAGGTACAAGGTACTTGCAAATGGAGAATCCCCGCTGATGCTCCGCATTTCCAAAGAGGGACGCCGTACGATGAAGAGTCTGGGCGTGTCGGTCGATCCCAAATTCTGGAATTTTGACACCAACCAACCCAAACCCAACTGCCCGAATCGACAGTTGATTCGCCAGATCATGCTGAAATATGAATCCGAGTACAATGGGAAGATTTTGGCGAAAGAGATGAACGAGGAGGAGTTTACCCCGCAGATGATTGTTGCCGAACAAAAGGAACGAATCAAGGCGCAGACTGTCGAAGAGGTTTATAAAGCGATTATCGCCGAGTTGAAAGAGCGGGGAAGTGTGGGCAATGCCTATGCCTATCTGAACTCTTATAACGTGCTGAAATCATTTAATCGGGATAAACCGCTTAATTTTACATTCAGTCGCATTGACGTCGAATATCTGGAAAAGTTCGAGGAGTGGATGCGGGCGCGTGGAAATAAGGAGACGTCGATGAGTTTCCAGATGCGCACCCTGCGTGCCGTGTTCAATCGGGCAATCAAGCGACGTGCCGTTGCCCGAGAGAAGAACCCTTTCACCGAATATAAGATTAGCCGATTCAATACCCAAACTCCGAAACGGGCGTTGAGCAAGGCCGATGTAATGAAAATTGTCGATGCGGACTGTGCGACGGAAAGCGATCTTTGTCGTTTGGCCCAAGACATCTTTACATTTTCTTATTTGTGTGGGGGAATCTCGTTTGTGGACGTTGCGAATCTGACACCCGATAATATCGTCGAGGGACGGTTGTCGTACCATCGTCAGAAAACGCATGGTGCAATCAATGTCCCGTTGTCGGAGCGGGCGATGCGGATTGTGAACCGATATGCCGAATCCTGCAAGCAGTCGGGTTATCTCTTTCCGATACTCGATTCATGCAAGCATTCGACGCCGATGCAGAAACGGAATCGGGTGCATAAGGTCTGCCACCAAGTCAATAAGGAGTTGCGGCAGTTGGCCCGTCGGTTGGATATATCTGGAGACCTTACGACCTATGTTGCAAGGCACAGTTTTGCCACCGTGTTGAAGAAATCGGGGGTGAATATCGGCATCATATCCGAGGCATTGGGACATCATAGCCTGAAGACCACGCAGATTTATTTGGGCGCGTTTGAGAACTCGCAGATTGACGAGGCCATGCAGAATTTGTTATGAAAAAAATTGGACCGACTTTGTCGATGGGCCTTGTAACAACCCCTCCGTCAAAGTTGGTCCTATTTCTTTAGGGGATTATCCGATGGATTCGGATAGTCCCCTTTTCTTTTTCTTTGGTCGGCAGTTGCGGTTGAAATCGGAATTTTATATATTCGTTTAGACATATCATAAGTTTTGTCATGGAAATGAATTTTAAGGATGGCATCATTCTGCCTACAAAGGCGCTTCGAAAATGCGGACCATATTTAGAAAAATATTTTGGGATTACATTAGGCTATTTTAATGTAGAACTTGAAAAGTTTAGATATGAGGGGTCGGCATCATATGCTATTCAGAAAGACCAAGACATATATTTTCCCCTTCGTAATTTAAATTTTAAGGCATATTTGCAGGATGTTGATGGCCCAATGCTACCTATCCCATTGGGTGATGTGGCGTTACTTGTTGCATATATTATTATGGATAGGAAATATCCAGAGGAGGCATATCCAGAGTCTTTGGATTCCGATGACCGAGAGTGGGATGATATTTATCAAAATGATTGGTCCAAGTTGCTTGTTTTTATCGATGAAATATTGCAACGAGAAGAGAATTCGAAAAAATCGCGTAATACATCTATTACCATACGCACGAATGATGGTTTGCAGGATCCATTGGAAATTGAAAATAGTGGGAATTGGTTTTTTCGTTTGATCAAAAAGGAGTTTGCGTCTTATTTTAATATTAAAACTCCAGAAGAAGCAAGACAGGATTTATTAAGACAAAAACCATCGGTCGGCGCTAAAAAGCTGAATCCGATATATGATATCGTTATTTATGGTTTCTATAGAATGCTACACGAAGAAAATGTTATTCCAGAAAAACCTGATATACCTAATGAACTTTGTGAGCTAATTTATAAATTTACGACGTTTACAGGGTGCTATCCTAAAGAAAAGACAAAGGACGATATATTCAATCCGAAACGCATTCGTGCTGATATCTCCCATATAAAGAAAAAAGTTAGCATATTTGGTGAAAGTTATATTCCTAAATTCTCACCAATAGAGTTATCCTCTGTGCGCTACATGACGCAAGATATTTGCCCTCGGAGTTTGGACTAAAATTCGATATAAATAATTTAGAGCAGGACAACAATGTTGCCCTGCTTTTTTATTGCATATTCTGCATTTTCTGTGAAAGGTGTAAGTTGTTGATATTTACGGGTAAATAATAAGCGCAAAAGTCGTTTATATCCTTTACCTAAAATAGCACTTAAAACTGCTCAGAAACAACCATCTTTGCCGCCGTAAAACGAGGACGGAGCGTACGGCCGACTCAGCATTAAAATAATAAAATATAAAAAAATGGTTGTTAAATTAGCATCAAAACGGGCGAATATCGCCTATCTGGAAGAAGCCGTTAAGAACGGCTATCACATGTGCATTGCACTCGAATATGACGGTAACTATTATTACCGAGTACGAGTGCATGAAGCAGATGCAACGGTCATGTTCCTGATGTACCTGAACGCCGAGGTTTATGCGACGGTACAGCAGATGCTGGGGTGCCAAACGATTTTGTCTGTTGCAACGGGCAGATTCAGCCTTTCACATGCCAATGGCTTGGTTGCATTCCGAGGAATGTCCCTACTGAAAATGCGGATGCTCCGTGTGCTGAATTTCTTTTACAAGAATGTTTCACTTACCTATGCTCGATAACTGCATGAAAACAGAATTGCTAAACATTGCCAAAGGGCAATGCCTGACAGATGTCCTGCCCGCGATTCCCACTAACACGATCTTCGACAAGACCATCACGGGATGCGGTGCGACCCACAGCGAGATTGTAAATGCTGCACGCAATTCCATCATTATCGAACCGAATATCCCCGTAATTATCGGCAAGAAAGCGGACCATCCGTTTCTGTTCGCCGTGTACGAGGGCATAACGAAAGAGGATGTGAAAGCCTATCTTGCTGGGGAGCATGATGGCTATCGAAAAATCATTACGACGCCTGAAGGCTTCGACAAAAAGGTACTTCCCGCCATGCGCGAGTTGGAAATTCCCGTCTATAAGGACTATTTCCTGCTGTTCGACGAGTGCGAAAAGGCCATACAGGATGTGGGCTACCGAGGCGACATCTATCTGCCTGTCGAGGATTTTTTCAAATTCGAAAATAAAGCGATGGTTTCGGCGACACCGATTATTCCGTCCGACCCTCGTTTCGAGGAGAACGGATTCAAGGTGTTGAAACTCGTTCCGACTTATGACAGCCGCATTGATCTGACGCTTTGTACGACCAACAACACGGTTGCAGTCATGCGGAAACTGTTGAAGCGTTTGGAAAACGAAACGGTCTTCGTGTTTCTGAACTCTACGGAAACCATCTTGAATTTGATTCTTGCACTCAAACTGCAAGGACGAAGCAAAGTCTTTTGCAGCGAGAAGAGCGTGCGAAAACTCAAGCAGATGAACTTTACCGATGCCAGCGAAACCCTCGATGAATTGGCGTCCGTCAATTTCCTGACCAGCCGTTTCTATGCGGCTGTAGATATCAGACTGGACTACAAACCCCACGTTATCATATTGACGGATGTGTTGCGTGCACCCTTTTCGGCAATAGACCCGCAAACCGAGGTAGTGCAGGCCATCGGACGATTCCGTAACGGTGTGGCAAGGGCTTACCATATTGCCAATACAAGCGACAGTCTGCAATGCCAGACCCGCGAAGCTCTTGAGCACCGATTGATGAGTGAAGAACACATTTACAATCAAATCCTCCAGATACAACCTGATGGAGAGGATGAAGTGCAGGCGCGTTTCCAAGCCTTGAATGGCATGGATTATAAGCGGTTTGTAACGCGTGACGGGAAACGCAACCATTTCATGTGGGACAATGCGTGGGCAGATGAACAGATCAAGGCGTACTATCGCTATCCGTCCACGCTGACAGCGGCCTATAAAACAGCTCCGTTCCAGTTGCAAGTCTGCACGGCCCATTACCCAATCACGGATGCGGATCGTTTGCGTCGTGAGAAAGCAAAAATGAATACCCGCGAATTGTGGCGAGAGGTGGTTGTGCAGCTCTCAAAACTCCAAACGGGTCACTCCGATATCGAACCTGCATTCCTGCAAGAAGAACTGGGGAATGAGTTTGCGACCATCGTACAAGCATTTACGATTCTCGGGGCCAAGCGGCTGGAAGAACTGGAATACAGCCGTAGCAAGATTGAAGCAGCGATGACCCGCGCAGAAGAAAACGTGCTGCTGACAGCCCCCAAGATGCAGAATGCCGTTTATGCGCAATACAAGCCAGGGGATTTGGTCGCATGTTCGGAAATCAATAATTTCCTGCATCGGTTGATTGTGAACAACGGCATTCCGTTCAAAGGACGGGTGGACCGAAAGGTCGTGAAACTGTTTTTCGAGATCGATGACGACACGAAACGACTCGGAGGGCAAAAAGCTTTTCTGCTCGGAAAAAAGATGTTCGAGTTTTAGGGGGCATCGGACCGACTTTGCAAAGGGGCCTTATATAAACCCCTTTGCGAAAGTTGGTCCATGCCATATATACGAATAGACACTCCCTGTTTTTCGCCCCGCCCCCTTTTTTGATGGAAAACGAAATTATTGCCTATCCCTTATAATGGAATTCCACATAAAACAGGCCACCCCTGTTTAAGCCTGAAACCAATTCTCTGCATAGCATTGTTGTGATTATATATAGTTGGATTACAGCGTATATGTGACAAACATATACTCAAATCGCTATGTACGACACACAAGAAAAAGCCAAGCAAATGGTAGACATCCATGTCCTGTGGGGACAAAGTTCGGTAATCGAAGAGTTAATCCAAGCGGGGAAAATCGACGAAGAGTACCTCTATCCCTTTAATGGGGAAGAGGTGTTGGAGTGGTGGCTGGTGACATCATGGCTGGCCAATCGGTTGAGAGAACAGGGCGAAATCATCATCGACGAACTGGGGTGCCATTGGTGGGGACGCATGTCGAGCGGACAGGCCATCTACATGGATCATGTCATGCAGGAAATTTGCAGGGGGAATTGATTGATTCCCCTTGCATATTAGAATTCGATTGTTTACTTTTGCGGAGACGACCAAATAAAGGCAAGAAAGACATGTAGCACAAAATAGATTATTACGCTTCAAAACGGGTTCCCCATCCTGTCCCGACCATATCATAAATCAAAACATTCGAAAAATGGGGACAATCAAGAATGCAGAGTTGTCGATGCAATCCGTTCGACGGCTATTGGAGCGTAATCATCTTGCCTACACGATTAAAGAGGACGCCATCCTTTTCAATCGACGGTTCAATCGCAGAACGGGACAAAAATCCTACTATTACATCGGCTTCACGGAAGGAGGACAGAAAATCGGTCGTCAAAACATCACGTTCGGTTGTGTAGATTACAATGTCTACGATGAGGACGATGTTGTGATGGGCACATGCTTCCGCAACGCAATGTGTACCGACATGGCCTTTTTCGCGTTCCATTTCCACGACCTCTTTCGGCACTTCTATCCAATCGACGAGTACAACGATTGGAACAGATGACGGGCGACAGACTTTGCAGACGGACTGATGACCGACTGCAAGGTCTGTTTTATGTAACGACTAAATAAATACGGCTATGCCTGCACCATAGAATTAAAAATATGAGCAACGACCCCGAAAAGGAGAAAAGGTTGTGCGTTTTCCGAAAATGTTTCCTAACTTTGTGAAACATACGAATTACGGGAAGCGTAAGTTTATTCTCGATGTTGAATCTGGTAAATTTGAAATTAACGCAAGTTTTATCTACACAATTCATTTATAATCAATTTATTACTATTTTTACGCCTTTAATTGAGGAACAACACAGAAACAAAGCCATCGATTAAAGCAGATTCAGACCTTTTCTATTTTCATTAGGTTTCATTCCTTTCACTTGTTTGCACAAGGAGGCCGAACCTTACCGTGTGCAACTCTTCGCTCTGCCCAAGGGACATTGATTGGTAGCCATACTTGCAGCCAAAAAAAGAAAAACATCCGATTTCTTTTCAGCCTGTGCTTCCCTTTTATTGGCAACCAAAACCGCTTATACCGTAATAGCCATAGGCATACTGACAAGCAAATATGCCTATCTAAATATAGTTTACTTTGGTTTAGCTTATATATAGAGCTAACCGACCAAACTAAACTGAATTTTCGTAGCCACTACCTGTTTAACAGAGTTGCAGCCAAAAGAAAAAAAATGGCTGGAGCCAATAAGTCTTGGCGCAGCCATCTCCTTTCTTCCCTTTGTTTGACTTTACTTTGATGAATGTATATATGAGACGGGAATAAAGTAAAGTTCGTATTTTTCTTTTCGCTGCAATCATAGTTCTGCCATAATTAACATCTCTAAACCATACACGAACAACTGAAACTCATAGGATAGTAAAGTTTGATACACACAGATGGTCGCGCTTTCAGAAACTTGTTGTTTTTATCTTTTTATTGCATTTTATTTTATATCTTTGTAGCAAAGATAAACGGATTAACATGGACAAGCCAAGGAATCGCATAAAAGAGGTGCTCGAAGAAAAAGGCATCAAGCAAACATGGTTAGCAGAAAAGCTCGGAAAGAGCTTTTGTATTGTCAATTCTTATGTATGTAATAGACGTCAGCCGAGCCTGGAAGTGCTGTTTGAGATTGCCAATATTTTGCAAGTTGATCCAAAGGAATTGATTAAAAGTGAACAAATATGATAATTGTGTTGTGTGTAATAAATTGGACTGCAATAAGTGCTGTCATTACGGCTATTACGGCATTGGTCGCTGTTATAGCATTGTGGCAGAATAAACAGCAGATCAAAGAGATGCGGCAGCAATGGTTGGAGGATCGTCGTGCTCGATTAAGTTTTGGCATTATATCGAATGATGGACTTTTCTTGCTGCGAATAACCAATGTGGGGAAGGAAACGGCATACAATATATCCATGACGTTAACTGGAGATCCGATCGACAAACATTACTCAGAAGCGGTAAAGAATTCGTATGCAAGGTTGCAAAACAGGACATTTGCCATAGAGGCCGGGGTAAGTAAATATTTCTACTTGTCGAGAATAAAAAGCGATATGGATAGCGAGATAATTCTATACCACGAAAAATTCATGCAAAGTGATATTAACAAGTGGCTTGACAATAATATGGATTCTCCACTGCATATAGCCGGAACATATTGCGGCAGATATTCAATTGAAGAATCTTTCTGCATAAGCGACTTTATTATGGAGGGCAGCATGAAAATCAAAGACGAGTTGGTTGCATCCATAGAGGGTATTCAGAAAGGCCTTGTACTGAACAACAAGCAATATATGCCCATACAGAAAAGTCTGGACGTCATAGCGAAAAAAATTACGAAAGAAGAATAAACATATGCCTACACTGACTTGGATAGGAAAGGAGAAAGTTGTCAATCACCATCAGGAAGTACCGTATCGGGTGCTGGAGCACAAATACGGATTCCGGGCAGATGATCTGGCTGACACGATTCCCACAAATAGCGGTAATAAAATCATTCACGGCGACAACCTTGAAGCGCTGAAATCCCTGCTGCCCGAATACGAAGGGCGAATCAAGTGCATCTATATCGATCCGCCCTACAATACCGGGAACGAGAAATGGGTCTATAACGACAATGTGAATGATCCGAAAATCAAGAAGTGGTTGGGTGAGGTTGTCGGCAAGCAGGGTGAAGACCTGAGCCGCCACGACAAATGGCTCTGCATGATGTATCCTCGGTTGAGATTGCTTCATAAGTTACTCGCCGATGACGGGATAATTTTAATCTCAATTGATGACAATGAATTAATCAATCTACAATTTATTTGCGGTGAGATATTTGGTGTCAACAATCATGTAAATACATTTATATGGTATACCGAGGGACATACTGACAATCAGGATGTGATAACACACGTTCATGAATATATTCTATGTTATGCAAAAAATATATCTCAAATACATCTGCAAAATATAGTAGACCCTAACATTCCATTGGATTCAAAGATTCTCAGAAATTTCGCTGAAAATTCTATTACAAAAAATGGAGAAAAAAATCCGCCAAGTATTGTGACACTTCCACAAGGATTCCCTTGTGAATCTGATGATTTAAATTTACCACCGAGCAATGATATTACTACATTTTATGAAGCGACAAAGGATTCATTCATATCAAGACAAATAACCAAACAGTATGGAATGTCATATCCTGCTCGATTAGATGCAATGGTAGTAAAAAATGGTATTCTTACAAAGGAATGCCGAGTTTATACTGGATGGATGAACCTTAATAAATTGAAAAATTTTATAGACAATGGGTGTATTCCAATTCAAGAAGAGAGTGGGACAACTTTACAATTTTATTTATCAAAAAACGGCGTAATCTATTATAGAAGAGAAGGTAGAGTTTCGCGTTATATCCAATCAGTTCTTCAAAATATGGGGACAACGGAGAAGAATAAATATTTATTAGAAGCAATGGGGGTAAAATTCGACTATCCCAAACCGGTCGAGTTAATTGATTATCTCATATCTATATTTACTGGGAAACAGGATATTATATTAGATAGTTTCGCAGGCTCGGGAACAACGGCCCATGCTGTATTGAATCTCAATAAGGACGGCGGCAATCGGAAGTTTATCCTGGTGGAAATGGAGGACTATGCCGAAAACATTACGGCAGAACGACTCCGTCGTGTGATGAACGGATACGGTGAAGGAAAGAATGCGGTAGCTGGAACCGGAGGTGCATTCGATTTCTACGAACTGGGAGCTCCCATGTTCGACCAGGAGAAGAATCTGAATGAAGAGATCGATGAAGAGAAGATTCGGGAGTATATCTACTACACCGAAACGAAGCGTCATCTGGATCGCAAACGCACCGAAGAGGCGAAATATCTGCTTGACACCTACAACGGAACCGGGTATTACTTCTATTATGAAAAAGATTGTCTTATGACGCTCAGCATCGATACGCTGGGTATCGTAACGGAGCGTGCCGAGCAGTATGTCATCTATGCCGATATTTGCACCGTGCCGCCGCAAGTACTGGCAGCTCGAAACATTACTTTCAAAAAAATTCCACGTGACATCAAACGATTCTGATCTTATGGAACTTAAACAATATCAAAAAGAGGTAATCGCCGATTTGGATTCGTATATCGGGTATGTCGAGAAATACAACCGTCCCGATACGGCTTTTCATAAATTCTGGGAAGACAAAGGCGTTTCTATTTCATCATACGACAACTATTATCTGCATCCGTATGACAACAGTGTTACCGGTGTGCCGCATGTAACGGTCAAAGTGCCGACCGCAGGTGGCAAAACTTTCATCGCCTGCAATGCGTTGAATACGATATTCAGGCATATGCCTGCCGATAAGCCGAAAGTTGTGGCGTGGTTCGTTCCGTCGGATACGATACTGAAACAGACCTACAAAAATCTGAATGACCCGTCGCATCCCTACCGGCAGAAGATTGACAGTCATTTCGGGAATGCCGTATGCGTTGTTGACAAGGAAGCGGCATTGTTCGGGCAGGGAATCAGTCCAACCGAGATTCGAGAGCAACTGACGATTTTCGTGTTGAGCGTACAGTCGTTTGCAGCCAACAATAAGGACGGGCGGCGTGTATATCGGGAGAACGGAAGTCTGACTGAATATCCACAGTTGTACGACAGCATGACCAAACGGGTTGAAGGAGCCGATGAAACCGGATTTATCCAAGTTTTATCCTATCTCAATCCAGTCGTTATCATCGATGAAAGCCACAATTTCGAAGCTAATCTGCGTGTGGATATGCTTAAAGCAATCAATCCTTGTTTTATCCTTGACTTGACAGCCACACCGCGTAAGAAGAGCAACATCATCAGCTTCGTTGACGCAATCAAACTCAAACGGGCCAATATGGTAAAATTGCCCGTTATCGTATATAATCATCGCTCGACGAACGATGTTATTTCGAGTGCAATCCAGATGCAGCGCAGTTTGGAACAGAAAGCCATTGCGATGGAAGCAGAGGGCGGTAGATATATTCGCCCGATCGTACTTTTCCAAGCCCAGCCGAAAACCGATGATGACAATATTACGTTCGATAAAATCAAAAGTAAACTTATCGAAGTTGGCATTCCCGAGGAGCATATAAAAATCAAAACAGCGAACAAGGACGAAATCAAAAACACCGATTTGATGTCCCGCGATTGCCCTGTGCGCTATATCATCACGGTCAATGCGCTCAAAGAAGGTTGGGACTGTCCGTTTGCCTATATTCTCGCTTCACTTGCTAATAAGACATCACGGGTGGATGTAGAACAGATATTGGGCCGTGTGCTGCGACTTCCCTATACGACCAAACACAAAGAGGAACTGCTTGACTTGTCGTATGTATTTACCTCGTCCAACGATTTCCGGAGTACGGTAGAGAATGTTATAGAGGGCTTGAACCGTGCGGGCTTCAGCAAAAAGGATTACCGTGTTGCTGAATGTTCAGCAGAACCAGTTTTTATCCCAACAGAACAGCCGTCTCTGAATTTGTTTGGTGGCGACGAACCGGTGCAGGATACGCCGACAACTGCGATAACCGACGACATTGACGAACAGATAAACCCCGAAACAATCAAAACGACAATTACGACACCCGCGGCAAATACGGACACGGTCGAATTGGAGTCTTTTGCCCGACAGGAAAACGAGAATTACAACCGACAGGTAGCGCAACAGACCGATAATAGCGACATTCCAAATGATATTAAAGACATGATAACAACATATCCGATTAAAGATGTTTTCGTGGACAACGCAAAAGAGTTGGTATTACCCCAATTCGTTAAAAAGATAAATGCCAATTTGATATTTGCCGATGAATATGTGTCGTTGGACAAGACGATGCTTGCCGAAGGTTTCGATTTGGACAAGTGCGACCACAATATAGACTTTTCTCCGGCTAAAAGCGAAGCCGTGCGTGTGGACTTGGAAAAATCCAGCGGCGAAGAATATGCCGTTACAAGAAGGAACCTGAGTGCAGATCAATTGTCATTTATCAAACGACACTTTGCGACCTTATCGCCGGAAAGTAAACAGAGACAGTTGGCTGAAACGCTTGCAAAGAATATTCGGTTCGATGAAATCTCCGAACCGCAGGTCGCACGTTATATAAAAAAGGCTATTGAGGGTGTAGATTCTGAACAACTCGAATATTTGTACTCGGACGATTGGCAGACAAGAAACACGATTCGACAGAAAATAGAATCGCTGTTGTCTGTTTATCAAGAAAAAAAGTTCAAAGAGTGGCTCGATACCGGACAGGTAAAATGTCAGGCTACCTATCGTCTGCCTGAACGGATAACTGTAAAAATTAAGTCTATCGGATTGGCTAAAGGACTTTATACGGAAGAGGAGTCGATTAATGGGTTCGAATATGAGGTTATAAATGCTGTCGCCAATCTGGATAACGTTTTGTTCTGGCATAGGAATCCGAGCCGTACGGGGTTCTGTATAAACGGTTATATGAATCATTATCCTGACTTTATAGTTCAATTGAATAGCGGTATTACCGTTCTTCTTGAAACGAAAGGAGATGATCGGGATAACTCGGATAGTCGGGCTAAAGTTGAGTTAGGCAGAACTTGGGCCAATAAAGCCGGTGAGCAGTATCGCTATTTCATGGTTTTCGACAAGCAGGAGATGGAGGGAGCTGTTACGATCAAAGAACTTTTGCAAAGATTAAGCGTAATGTAATTGACCAGTAAGCCAGAAGGAAATATCCCGGATGAATATACTATTAGATACAAACATTATCATTCCACTGGAAGATACGAGCAAAATACTCGATTCTTCCTTTGCCGAACTGCGGAAACTCTCTGTAGAGCAGAGCCATTGTCTGTATATTCATCCAATGCAACTTGAAGACATTAACCGAGACAAGAATCAAGAAAGACGGAAAATCGTATTATCTCGATTAAAGCAATATTCACAGATAGAAAATCCACCAATTTTATCCGATCAGGAATGCCACGAACTCGGTTTATCGCAATCCAACGATAATGACAAAGTAGACAATAACGTTTTGTTCGCTTTATATCGGGGTGCAGCACACCTCCTCGTTACAAACGACGAAGGCATTCATCGGAAAGCCACGAAAATCGGATTGCAGGATAAAGTATATCGGTTAGAACAATTCTTGTTATTACTTCGGCGATATACGACTGTCCCGTTTTCTTTCGATTACACTGGTGTAAAAGAGCGCTTTTTATATGAAATAGATAAAAACCAGCCGTTCTTCGAATCTTTACGGCAGTCGTATGACGGTTTTGATAAGTGGTTTCAGAAATGTGCCACAGACAAGCGGAAATGCTGGTGTATCGAAGACGGAACCGGCAACATCGTCGCAATCTGCATCTACAAACACGAGCAGGATGCTCAGCTGACTGATAACGGAGAGGTTATTCACGGACGCATCTTGAAGCTTTGTACATTTAAAGTCGATATAAAAGCTCGCGGAAAGAAATTAGGTGAGCGACTTTTGTATATCGCATTCGATTATTGTGTAAAAAACAAGTTGGACTGGGTATACCTACATACATTCGGAGAAGAACAAAAAACGCTTGTTGGGCTTTGTTTAGATTATGGCTTTTATTGTCTCGGTAAATATAAACAAGATGATGTTTATATTAAGCCAATGAAATTAATGGACGATGATTCCGGCAGTTTGGATTCTTTGATAAGATATTATCCCTACTTCAAGGATAATGAATCTGTTCAAAAGTTCATTATTCCTATTCGACCGCAATACCATGAAGATTTGTTCCCGGACTTCAGCAGCATGAAAGGTTCTTTGTTCGAGAAAGATCAATCGTTGTATTCTTGCCAAGGAAATACAATCAAAAAAGCGTATTTGTGTCATTCCAAAATAAAAACGATTCGTAAAGGGGATATCATCCTGTTTTACCGAAGCAAAGACCGGAAATCCATACAATGTATGGGAATCGTCGAAGATGTTCTATTTTCAGAAAATATCGACGAAGTATTTCCTACCATTGCCAAAAGAACCGTCTACAGATATTCCGATTTACTTAAAATTTTGGAGAAAAAGACGTTAGTAATACTTTTCCGGTATATCGCTCTTGATAAAGAAATATCCCATCAACAAATAGCTAAAGCTAAAGTTGAAGGATATATCCAGAGTATTAGAAAGATTGATAATCAACAATATTCAGCATTGATACATGAGAACTGACACGATTATATTATCCATTCATCCAAGTCATATTGAAAAAATACTATCTGGAGAGAAGCGATACGAATATCGCAAGCGTATTCCTACGGATATACGATACATTGTCGTATATGCAACGGCTCCAATCAAAATGATTGTCGCCTTGATTAAGATAGATTCTATTTTAAAGGGGACGCCAGAAAGCGTGTGGGAAAAAACCAAAAAACACGCAGGTGTCTCCAAAGATTTTTTCATGCTCTATTTTGCCGACCATCAAGATTCATATGCAATTAAATTTAAGACGGTATTTAAATTAGAGACGCCGAAATCTTTAATGTGCTTGGATAATAATATTGCTGCTCCACAATCTTATACATACCTCACCGAGACAACCGAGGAATTGTGCAATAAGTTAGGAATAAAGTGATTTGAGATATGATGGATTTCGAAGAATACATACGCCAAGGCGAGCCACAGAAGCGGGAGAAGGGTTACGCATGGCAAACCGCAATAGGGCTACAGGCTGTCGATGGCTTGAAGCCTTCCGACTACTTGATTGAAACCGCACGTAAAGATATTGAAGGCGAGATTACAATCGACGAAGCCGAACAGCTTATAAAGAGCTATTACCAGTCGAAAGAGGCGCATACGCCCGAAGATGCAGAAATACACGAAGCGGATATGGCATCGACCAATATTCGCCGACTTCTTACCGAGAAAACCTTTGCTTTTACACTTGTCGGATTGACATCGATTCATCGTCGGATTTTCGACGGCATCTTCAAATTTGCAGGACAAATCCGCGATTACAACATTACAAAAAAGGAATGGGTATTGCGCGGAGATACGGTACTGTATGTTTCCGCTCACGATCTCCGCCAAGCGATCGAATACGACTTAGAACAAGAACGCCAGTTCGACTATTCAAAAGTGGACAGGAATGGATTAGTGAGCCACATAGCCAAATTCGTATCGGGATTATGGCAGATTCATCCGTTTGGTGAGGGAAATACGCGAACTACGGCCGTATTCACGATTCTCTATCTACGTTCTATGGGTTTTGATGTAACAAACGATCTGTTCGCTAATCATTCGTGGTATTTCCGTAATGCGCTGGTAAGGGCCAATTACCAAAACGTGCAAAAAGGCATTATGCGTAATTCCGAATATTTGGAACTGTTCTTTCGTAATCTTCTATTGGGGGAAACGAATGAATTGCGGAATCGATATATGGTGGTTAATGCCCCCGAAGAACTGAAAGCAGAACAAGTACAGCGAATCGACCGTACAACTACCGAACAACTTACCATACAAGTAACCGAACAAGTTCGCACTTTATTGCTTACCTTATCAAATGAGCAATTATCTTTGAAAGGGCTAATGGAGAAGATCGGCTTAAAGCATCGCCCAACATTTGTAGAAAACTACATAACTCCCACTTTAAAAGCTGGTATTCTCAAAGTACTATATCCAGACAAGCCGAATCATCCTCGACAGAAATATTTGTTGACGGCAAAAGGATTAGCATTATATAACGAAATCAAGGCAAAGCAATAATCCTGATGGTTACATTTGTTGTGTATCTTTCGCTTCTGTTGTGATATTTCTACTGGAAGGTTCTCGATGGTAGGCTACATTGTAGGAGTCTGTTGTCTTCCAATGCTATTTTAGCTCGGGCTTGCCCGTGTGCCACAATATTTCTTTCGGGGGAGCCTAATACCCCGCCAGTCGTTCGGCGGCGGGAGGGATGCCACACAATCTGCAAGCAGAGGCAGTTGTTTTGTCCAATACGGAACTGATTATTGTCTGGCAAACAGGTTGGTATGGTTTGGCACAGAATTGCCATCGGAGTTTCTCCGGCAACACGCACATCTGTCAAGCAATAAAAGGGGAAAAGCAAGAAGAAACTGAAACCGTTATATCCGAGCCAGGCAACATATTCTCGCAGCCTATTCAGAGATATTTTTCACTGGCAGGAGGGCAAATGTCGGACGACATGTTCCCCTTTATACAAGCCTGCAAAAAGCCCGTATTTGGCTCAAACTTTCACCGCCGATTTTCTTTCAGTTGTTTGCATGAAAACGGTTTACTTTAGTTTTCCTCCCTTATATATAGATATTAAAGTAAACTAAAATATATATGCCCGCGCCGGTGTAAAGAACCGTTCGTGTTTCAGTCGAACAATCCGTTTACCAGATTGACCGCATCGTCCTTTTTCTGATTGATGATTTTGGCGTACACCTGTGTCATCTTCACATCGGCATGACCGAGCAACTTCGAGGTGGTATAGAGGTCGGCGCCAAGCGTCAGCATCATCGTCGCAAACGTGTGACGGGCAGTGTGGAATGAGAACCGCTTGTCTATGCCTGCCGCTTTCGCCCACGGTTTGAGCAGCAGGTTTATCATCGTTGGACTCGGCAAGTCGAAGACGTGATCTTCCGAGGTCTTGTCTCCTCGTTCCGGCATCCACTTTAACGCTTCAGGCGACAACGGCAGATAGATTGGCTCTTTGGTTTTCTGCATGGAGACTGCCAAACGATACTGCCCTCTATCGACAAACACATCTTTCCATCTCAAACCGATAATATCGCTTATTCGCAATCCACAGAAGCAGGAGAACAAATAAGCCCGTTTTACGGCCTCATTCTTCATCGGAGTAGCAATCAATGCCCGAACCTCCTCGATGGTCATATACGAACGTTTGCTCTCCGGCAAACGTATTTTATCCGAGTTGTTGATCTTCGTAAATGGGTTGGACTTGATAATATCCGCACGAACAGCGGCATTCAAAGCGCCGTTCAGGATACGGTAGTAGGTGTGAAGCGTAAAGTTAGACACCCGTTTCCCTTTGGGGCGGTATTCCGTCTGCAGATAGTCGAGATAGTTTTGGCAAAAGGTCTTGTCGATCTGATCCATCATTACCCGATCTCCTGCAAAATCCTTCAGGATACGGATCGTAACATTGATTTGATTGCCGTCTTTCTTTCCCCTCTTCGCCTGATTCTCTTTGTAGGTCTCCATCCAATCCAAAAGAAAAACCTTTTCCCTGTTTTCGATTCCGGCTTCACCGTTGGTAAGTTGGATAATGCGCTTCGACTTGATGGCATTGGCGGCAGCCATTGTCACTTGATTCTGTCTACGGGCATTATGGTCGATTTCGGGGATAATATACAATTTCAGATACTCATACGACCGTTTACCGTTGCGGTAAATATCCAGATACAGGCTCTTGTTTCCGTTGGCCAGTTCTTTCATCCGCAGACGGACAGGTTCTTTGACTTTCGAAGGTTTCTTTATGCGCGGCATGGGTTCTCCCTTATTCTCGTTATTCTGCCGTAAAGTTAGAAATAATCCCGCGAATCAAGAAACAAACAAGGAACAAAAATGTACCGAAAAAGAACCAATCAACTGAAAAGAATGAAAACAACAGAAAATATCAATCGTCCTATAATCAACTGTAAATAAGTGGTTTTATTTGCGCTTGTTTGGCTCTTGTTTTCATTTCATGCCTTTACTTTGTAAATCTGGTAAATTTAATTGTGATGAGAATAAGCAGACCTAATCTCTCGCCATATCCTTACGGATACAGGCGTGGGGTTGTTGCTTATTTTATCGCAAGGCTTTACCAGAGCCCAACATCGAAATGAGCGTACAGCCCTGCGCTTTCTTTTTTACTACTAACCTGCCGTTTGAAGGGCGAGACGGTGAAATTTTGTAAAATCATGGGATGGGACTTTTTGGCAGCGTCTGGAGAAGTCAAACGTGTGCAATGCAATGGTAAATGGGGCTTTGCCGATAGTATGAATAACTTAATAATACCATTGGAATATGATAATGCGCGTGATTTTCACGAAGGTTTAGCTTGTGTTTACATTCGATTACAAGGTTGGGGATTCATCAATATGCATAATCAACGAATCATTCCATTAGAATATAGTGATGCAGGCGATTTCCACGAGGGATTGGCAAAAGTTAAAGGCGGTAATTGGTGGTTTTATAAAACTATAAATGGGGAAGATATCGTACCATTAAGATTTAAATATGGAATGAAAGAGTCTGATTATCAACCAGAACAACTAAAAAGGATAACATGGCGAAAAGGACGTGTTTTTTATGGCTTTTTTAATTCACAAGGAGAAGAATTATTCATAGAGGAACTAAATGGGATTGGAGATATGCATGGGGGAGTAGCATGGTTTAAAGATTGTTTTGGATACTATGGTGTTCTGGATAAATATGGAAGAACTGTTGTTGAGCCAAGTTATAGTTGGATAGGGGATTTTCATGAAGGATATGCTAGAGTACAAAATAAGAATAAATGGGGATATATTAATACACAAGGTGTTAAAGTAACTCCTATTCAATATGATGATGTGGAAGATATACACAATGGAATAGCTAAAGTAAATAATAATGGGCAATATCAACTAATTAGATTACCAAAATAAAAGTTATCGTCTTTATTATTTTGACTTAGCCTATAGTGCTCACTATGTCAATAGGATTATTGAAGGAATATTAAAGAAAAAATACAAAAATGGGCCATGAAAAAGATTTTATTTTTGTTGTTAATATTTTCATATTCTTGTTCTTGGGCGCAAAGGGCTGATTGGAAAACTTGTACTCTCAAAGCAAGAAAAGTTATAACCTATCTAAATGGAAGCAAAATAAATGAAATAAAATCGAACATATCTATTACCATTGATAAATCCAATTATACTATCCGTGTTGGTAATCAGATATTCTATGTAGAAGGGAAGGAGGTTTTAAGTTCAAAAGAAATTTTATTTCAGTGCCACACATCCCAAAATGCAGAAAAATATGTCATAGGTTATAACGCTCAAACATATTTTATTCTCGTTGGAAAGCAGAAAGACGAAAAGGCGCTGATGTATAAATATTATTATTCGATAGACAAAAAAGACATAATTTTCACATATTGATTGCTATCTAATTTAGGACCGACTTGTTCAGAGGGGCTTCATATAGGCCCTTTGAAAAAGTTGGTCCGATATCCCTCACGATAGATAAGATGATGAAAAACAACTTGATAATCCTATTCGCCTTGCTGTTTGTTGCATGTGGCACCTCTCGTTCACAACAAACCTATGATGAAATGCTGAACGATGTCGTACAGAATTTCAATACAGGAACAGTAGGAGGAGACAGTGTACTGAACGTCTTTGTGCAAAAGGCCAAAGCCGATTCCGTCGCTCGGAAATATTCCAATCCAGACATGAAAGAGGTGCTGATGCTTGACCTGATTTCCGAATATCTGCAAGCAGGACAATTCGACAACGCACAGCGCTTATACGATAATATGCTGGAATATGCTACGGCGGAATACGGGGAGAATTCTCAAATGACGGCAATGGTCTATTTTGAGAAAGCACACATATACAAACAGACAGGCGATTTAGAGAATGCTATCAAGATGATGCAAAAGTCCGCAGCGGTGTTTGAACAGTTACCTAAGAATGACTTCAACCGATATGAGGATGCAATGGAGTTTATAAGGATGTGGGGAGAATAGAAACGGATTAGGAGGCATAAGGCTATAGGATATATCTACAAAATGCGTCACAGAATATGAAAAACTGCGTACTGATACTTATCGCATTGGTTATCTTGCCAATATTGAATCGCTCTTATGCCCAAAACAACCCTGTAATATCATTCGATACACTAATCGTTGAGAAATATGGGCTGACCTTTAAGAATGGCGTAATTCTCGATTTTAGTTATCAATTCGTTTATCCAACAAATGACGTACCTGAAATAAAACGGATAAGAGAACAGATGATTCAATCCTTTTTCGGTGTCGAATCCCCAATGTCATTAGAACAGGCGCAACAACATTACGAGGAAACGATATTTCATCAAGAATATGCTTCCCAGCAGCCCGATACAGCCATTTCGCACCAATACCACAATGAATATTCAAGCATTACTATTAACTATGATAAAGTTTTGGTGTTCTATACTAAATCATATATTTTTTGGGGTGGAATGCATGGTTTAGAGCCATGTCAATATACTTGTTACGATTTACAAACAGGGTGCAAAATCACGTTGCAAGATTTGTTTTCTAATGCTAATAAGGATGAAATACTTACCATGATAAAACATGAATTAATGGGTAAATATTATCAAGAGAAAGCATATTTAACGGAGAATTTCTTATTGTTACCCAAAGGAATTCGATTTGTTTATAACCCATATCAAATTGCATCTTATGGGGACGGACATATAGTTGTTACATTACCATTGAGTAAAATTCGACATTTATTAAAGGCTCGTGCATTAACCTATTTTGAGGAATGAGGACCTGCATATCCATATTGATTGCATTACTATTACTGGGTTGTAAAGGTAAGCAACCCTCCAATTCAAATATTAATTCTGCTGATTATGCCTGGATTAATACCTTGAAAGAACTACCGATGAAGAATGATAGTTTAATCAATGTATATTTCAAGTACAATCAAATCATAAATGGTTACGAGGTTACGGGACGATGGATGCCATTTGAGCCCCACAGCGAAACAGGCTATTTAATCATGAATTTCCGCGATACGATAAACGGGAATAGCGTTCAATATGTCAATACTGAAAAATACAATAGTTACGATACAGATAATATAACTTTCTCAAAAGATTTCGAGGGCTACCGAAATGGAGACGTCTATTATTTCGACTACTCATTTCCCGATGCAAATGATTCCAATGAGGATTTTAACAATTCGCCAATCGGATATCATACTCCGTTTCAGTTCCTCGATGTAAATTTTGACGGGGAAAAAGAATTGCTGATTAATGATTGGGGAAGATATCAAGGCGGGAATCACTATGCGGTTTATAAAATTACAACAGGCGGATTGCTTTTGATGGATTATCCGCCATTTAACAGGATAAACAACAGCACGGAATTTAATGCCGAAACAAAACAGGTTCGATTACAAGAATTCGATGGGGTGTTTGATTATAGTGTTGTTGTGTTTTCAAACAGTGCGACCCGAATAACAAATCGGGCAATTCCGACAAGATTAGCAAACACGACCAGCGGATATATTTTGAAAGAATACTACCAACAGAAACAAACTGATTTTAGGCTCGATTCAATTTACCAATACGTCAATCAAGATTCTGTTTATGTCTATGGTGTTGTCGGAAATAGATTGGCATTAATCGATTCGATAGAATATCTCAAGGCTATATAAAGAGATTAACATTAGATGAAGAATTGCATACTAATACTGGCCGTTAGCTTAATGATGCTTGGTTGTGGCAATAAACGGGTAAAACAGATTGAGTAGGCGGATGACGATTCAACGGAGCTGATAATCAAGACTCCTTATGATACCGTTGAAGAATTGTTTAACTATGATTATCAAAAAAGATATGAATCGATGATAACGCAGTAATTGTTAGGACCGACTTTGATAAAGGGACTTATAATGAGACCCTTTGAAAATGTTGGTCCGAAACAAGAGCAAGAAAAACGTAGATAAATGCAAGAGAACAGCAACGATATGTTTGTAGTTGGATTGCATCGTATCCATAAAGGATGAGAAGAGAGCCGAGAAAATGCGGCTTTTTCCTTTGACTGCTGATATGCGAAAGAAGATTGCTTATCACCAATAGTCCACTGATGTTTAACCTTTGACTGTCGAATCAACCGAGAAGTCAACCGCCTTGTAAGGTAGAAAGCTAATGTGTTGAGCGCAAGCGGTGTACTCGCCTTTAGAGTACACGTCTGGGGGGCGTGTGGTCGCTGGTTCGAATCCAGTCACCCCGACTGAAGAAAAGGCTTGACAATTAACTGATTGTCGAGCCTTTTTCGTTTTTGCGCCTGCCCTTCGCTGCAGCCGTGGAACATAAATGGAACATGGAAAGGTTCCGTCGGGCGGGTTTCGTGGTCGGCGTTCCTGTCGCGGCGGTTGTATTTTTTCGTATCTTTACAACAAAACGCATCACTATGAGAACGACACCTGACCGCATCACGGAGCTTCGGCCCGGGGAGATATTCGTATTCGGCAGCAACCTGGCGGGCATGCACGGCGGAGGTGCTGCCCGGTTGGCCAGCCTGAAGTTCGGGGCTGTCTGGGGACAGGGGGTCGGGCTGCAGGGACAAAGCTATGCCATCCCCACCATGCAGGGCGGAGTGGAGACGATCCGTCCCTATGTGGACGAGTTCATCGGTTTCGCCCGGCAGCATCCCCGGATGACGTTTCTCGTCACGGAGATCGGCTGCGGGATTGCGGGTTTCACGCCCGCGGAGATCGCCCCGCTGTTCGAAGCGGCCCGGCGGGTGGAGAACATCCACCTCCCCGCGCGGTTCTGGGACGTGCTCGGCCGGTGAGGCGGTTGTCCGAGGTTCGGATCTGTCCCCGCGGGCGGGCAGTGCCCCGTTTCTGCGGGGGCGATTGGGGCCGGGAGTCCGTTGTGTCCCCGCCAGGCCGCGCGTGCGGTGCGCCCGGGCTTCAAGGACGCATTTTCGGTGGATGATTCGCGGGCTTTTCGCGGATAAATTCCTATCTTAGCACGGAATAATTCCAGTTTTACCGCAAAAACCAAGAATCGATGAAGAAGCTGTTTCTCTGTATGGCCCTCGGCCTGGCGGCGGAATGGGCGCTTGCCGCCGAGCCGCTG
>ENA-OPWR01000888-OPWR01000888.1-human-gut-metagenome-genome-assembly--contig:-NODE-888-length-25051-cov-4.816291_pt1 | contig 25051 bp, 26 predicted proteins | sample MGYA00241507_ERZ502006 | MGnify/ENA primary metagenome ERZ502006 (study PRJEB25962, sample SAMEA2043041) | human gut metagenome | biome: human gut; feature: human-associated habitat; material: faeces...
GTTCTAGTATTTACTATCGTGATGGTTCAACTTGTAGTAATTCTTGTGGAAGTGGAACTTATAATCAGTTAGCATATGATTCATCTACTGGCGAAAGATGTTATTCTAAAGATAAATCAAGTGGTGGAAGTTATTGTTCTTCAAGTAGTGGTTGTTCTACACCTACTCCATCAACACCATCAAAACCAACTGATACTACCCCACCTGACTGTCCTACTGTAAAAGCTGATACTGCCTCTTCAACTTGGACTAATAAAGATGCTGTTAATTTTACAATTAAATTTTCAAAAGATACTGCTAAGTGGGTTTGGTATACATATAATGACACTAACGGTGAATGGAAAAGGTGGGATACCTATACTGGTCATGCTACAGCACACATGTCAGTTACAGGACAAGGATCAAGAAAAGTTAAAACAGTTGTATATGACGAAGCTGGTAATAAAAAGTCTTGCGTAGCAAATGGAGTATGGGGAATTGATAGAACTCCTCCTAGCGTAACTATAACTGATTATACAAATTATAAAGGAAGGCAGTGTATAGATAATGTAAATAGACGTTATGGTCATCGTTATAATGTAAGAATGACTGATGATAAATATTCAGGGTTACAATCAACTTCATGTCAATGGGATAGAGGACCAACTAATCGTGGTTATTCTGGATTTAACGTTATAGTTGAAAATCTTTGTCAAGATAAAACTGGTGGTATAAAATGTAAAGCTTGTGATGTAGCAGAAAATTGTACAACAAAAACTAAATAATATAAAGAACTCTTATAACTAATATAAGAGTTTTTAACCAAAATAGAAGGGATTTAATATGAAAAAGAAAAGTATAATGTGTATCATTTTAATTATCGTTGGAATTTCACTACTAGCAACTGGAATTATTATCAATTATAAAAATGAAAAAAACCGTAAATATTTAGAATTTATGGCAAACACAACTAATAGTTTTGAAATGGAAGTTTGTCATGAAAATTTATGTGTAAGTAATTTAGAAGTAACTAATAGCTCTGACAAAGATACAAAATTAGAATTTGAATTAACTAATAAGGGTGATAAAAGGTATAAAGCATCTGACTTAAAACTAGTATTTGATACTGGAGATAAAGTGGCATTTTCCTGTAATGACTTACAACCATCAGAAGTAGAAAAATTCAAATTAAGATACAATAAAAATTTAGGTTTAGCAATGTCTTACAAACTTAAAAAAGATTAATTACAGGTGGTGTGGTTTTTATGAAAAGAAAAATTAATAAAAAAAAGAAAAAAAATAAAGGCTTTACATTTATTGAATTGTTAGCAGTAATTGCTATAATTAGTATTTTAACCACAGTTACTATTATATCTGTTAACAGCTTACTAGAAAGTTCAAGAAAAAAATATTATAAGACTCAAGAAAATACTACAGTATTAGCTGGTAAAGAATATTTTACTGATTTCCGTAGTGAATTACCTAAAAATATAGGTGAAAAAGAAGCAGTTACAGTAAATATGTTATACAATAAAAAATACTTATCAGAACTAAAAGATCATAATGGTAATAGTTGTACTAATATAGGTGCTAATAAGGTATATGCTCAAAAAATCACTGCTACTGAATATCAATACTTTGCTGAAATAGAGTGTAATGGTTATAAAATAGGAGAAGATACAAAGGCTCCAGTTATTACTTTTACACCCAATAAGGCATTAACAAATGGAAATATAACAGTAACGATGGCTATAACTGATAATAATGGAGTAGCATCATACTATTACGAAATAGAAAAAGATAATGTTTTATATAAAAAAGAAGAAGCAAAGCGTTATACTGGACCTATTAATATAACATTTAAAGAAGAAGGTACTTATATTATCAAAGCTCATGCTATTGATACAAATGGTAACATAACTGATAAGACATCTAATAAATATGTAATAGATAAAACTGCACCAGATTGTAGTAAGATTCAGTTTAAAGCATCAACTAGCGAAAGAACTTGGCAAAATAAAGATGTTAAGATTAAAATTATTCCACATAGTGATATTTTTAAATATTCATTTAGAAATTGTTTCTATCAAAAAGATGGTAGTGGTATTTGTAAAGATGATGGTAAAAATATAAATGGTACAACTACTAAAACATTAAAAGGAGCAACAAGTAGTTTATTTAATGATAATAACTATATAGATAATGGTCATGTTTATGGTAAAGTAATTGCATATGATGAAGCTGGTAATTTTTGTTCAGTTAATACTTCTGAGTATTATATTGATAAAGAACCTCCAGTTATAAAGAGTAAAACTATTACTAGTAAAAATAGTAATTATAATAGTTTATATATATTAATTAGATTATCATTAACAGATAGAATAGATACTACTAATAATAAAATATACTATAGTTTTTCAAATGATAATAAGTCATATTCATCTTGGTATACTTATCCAATCGGAAATTCAAGTGTTTCAAATGATTGGACTGTAGCAGGAACTTATGATGGAAAAAATAGAACAATTTATATTAAAGTTAAAGATGAACTGGGTAATACTAGAACAGAAAGTATAAACTATACAGTATATAAAGAGTGTAGTAAGACTTATAGCCGAACTACTACTGGAAGCTGTAGCACTAATACTGGTTTTGGTACAGCGACAGAAACTAAAAAATTCTATGATAAGTTTACTAATAATTATTGTACTAGTAGTACAAGTAGTGTTAAATGTTGTATAAATCCAGCTATTTATTATGGAAGTTGGTCAAGTTGTAGTGCAAGTTGTGGAGGGGGAACCAAAACTCGTAGTGTAACAACTTATAAATGTGATGGAACGACTTCTTATTCTAGCGAAAGTGCATCTTGTAACACACAAAGTTGTCAACCACCTAGATGTTCTAGTATTTACTATCGTGATGGTTCAACTTGTAGTAATTCTTGTGGAAGTGGTACTTATAACAGATTAGCCTATGATTCTTATGATGATAGTAGATGCTATTCAGATGACTTATCCTATGGTGGAAGTTCTTGTTACTCAAGTAGTGGTTGTGCTACTACTACTTGTACAGATGTTTATTATCGTGATGGATCGACTTGTAGTAGTTCCTGTGGAAGTGGAACTTATAATCAGTTAGCATATGATTCATCTACTGGTGAAAGATGCTATTCTAAAGATAAATCAAGTGGTGGAAGTTATTGTTATTCAAGTAGTGGTTGTTCTACACCTACTCCATCAACACCAAGTTTTACTTGTAATAGTGTCGGTAGTACACAAAGTTATGCAGGTGAGAGTTGGACTGTTGTTTCAAATAGTGGTGGTCAATGTAAGTTAGCATTAAATGATACTTCTAGCTCAACAGGTTCTTATAATGATGCCTATAGCAAATTATACAGTGAGTATTTTTATAGTGGTAGTACTCTTAGAAGTGATTACAATAGTGGTAAGATTACTTCAATTGGTACAGATAGCAGTGGTGCATCAGATATTAGTGGAATTTACTGGAATAGTAGTGGTTCAATTTACGATTCTACTACTAGATATAAATATAATTGTACAAATTCAGCCTTATTCTATGGAGGACATCGTTCCTATGGAGATTACGATAATTATTATATAACTGGTTGTTTCACAAGACCTTCATCTAGTGTTGCTAGTAGTGCTGGAAAACATTCACTTTCAAATAGTAGTAGTTCATATTCTATAACAAATGGAGATTATACTGAAACTGATGCTACAACACCAAGAGGTTATAAATATACTAGTATTTATTTAACTGAATACGATCCAAATAGTGCTAGCTCTAGTACAAAGAAAGTAACTTATCGCGTAAATCGTTATGTAACTAATGGTGTTGATTATTCATCTAATCCTATACTAAATTCATATGGAAATAGTGGTAACATTCATTCTAAAGATTTATCTATTTATGCGTGTGGTGGCTGGGCTCTTCATGGGATGAATTGGCATGAATTAAAATATAAAAATACTAGTCAATTTACGGATATCCATACCACTAGAGAGGTAAATGAAACTTTTACTCGTTCTCTTGGTAATATAACATATCGTGCAGCTGCCTATGCAAAAGGTTTGGGTGATCAAACCACAATTCATCACGATACGGCTGATAGCTGTGTTTATGGTAATTCGGAGTATGTCATTACAAACAGTAGTACACCAGTACATTATCGCTTAACAATTACAGTTAAAACAACATAAAAAATTGATTTATTCTAGCAGTTAATATGTAAGTAAAAGTTTTTATTAATATATCGCTATAAAGTATGCTACTATAACGGATGTGTGAGGGGAAATTATGAAAAAAGTTAAAGTTACACGTCTTAATAATTATGGTTCTAGCATTATATACAACTAATGTATATGCAACAGAAAATAAGGAATATAAGATAGGTGAGCATGTTTATTATAATCCAGTTAGTAATACAAGTTGTAATTATAAAAATTACTGGACAACTGCAAATCAAAATTGCACTAGATACATATGATAATTATCAAGTTCAATTAAATAACGTAAAAAAAATTGGACTAGATATTCAGGAGAGATAAATTTAATTTCGGAAAATGACAATAATATAGTTATTTCTTCTTTAAAAGTAACAGATAGTTTATTCTATAATGAAATTTATACTGTAAAGATACAGGCTAGTATAAAAGATGAATATAAGCCAGAAAATGCTGGTAACAAATTAGCTAATCAAATTTCTTTATTGATTGATGATAAAGAAATTGATAATAATGAAGTAACTTCACAAGTAAAAGCTGATGAACTAGAAAATGTTCCAAATACATCAAAGAATTTTAATAGAAAAATAATATCTTTTGGACTTAGTTTTGTACTTATTGGTGGCCTTGTTGTTATAAGTCAATTAGTTATTACGAAAAAGGATTATCATAAAATGTAATTTTATGAATCCTTTTCTTTTCTTAAAATTTTTCTTAAGAATTATTGACGAACAAAATTTCTATGATATAATAAAGACACAACTCTTAGTTAGGAGGAAAATTATGAAATATCTTATTACTTCGTATGACCATTTTGGAAGAGGAATTACTTATATAGATGGCAAAATAACCTTTGTAAAAGGTGTAAGAATCGGTGATGAAGTGGAAATTAATATAATAAAGGATAAGAAAAAGTATTCTATTGGGAAAGTCAAAGAATCTAAGAACTATTCTAGTATTTTTTGTCCTTATTATTATATTTGTGGTGGTTGTCAGTTAGAACAACTTTCTTATCAAGAACAACTGGAATTTAAGAAAAATAAAGCCCTTGATATACTAACGAGATATGCTGGTATTGATCTAGATAAGATAGATATTATCCCTAGTAAAGAAAAACATTATCGTAATAAAGTTGTTTTTCATATAGAAGAAGATAAAATAGGTTTCTATGAAGAAGAAAGTAATAAACTATTAGATATAGATAAATGTTATTTAGTAAATGAAAATATTACTAGGATTTATGAGTTTATTAAAGATTTTATTAAAGATAATAGAAAATTAAAAGAAGTAATGATTAGGTCTTTTGATAATAATAGTATGATTTCTTTTAAAGGAAAATGTGCTATTGAAAGACTAAATTACTTTAAGGATAAAGTTGATTCTTGTTATTTAAATGAAACGTTAGTGTTTGGTAGTGATAAGATTAAAACTAAGATATTTGACATGGACTTTTATGTTGGACGTGATGCTTTCTTTCAAATTAACTCTAAAGGTTTAGAAAGTATTTATAAAGAAGTAATTGATATAGTTAAAAGAAAAGATATTAATACTATTTTAGATTTGTATTGTGGAACAGGTACCATCTCTTTATTAGTATCACGTTATGTTAAAAAAGTTTATGGAGTTGAAATAGTAAAAGAAGGAATAATTGACGCTAATTATAATAAGAAGATAAATAATATAGACAATGTGGAGTTCTTTTGTATGGATGCTAAAGACTTTTTAGAAAAGTATAATAAAGAAATAGATATGATTATAATTGATCCGCCAAGAAGTGGGTTATCAAATAGTGCTAGAAGATTATTACTTGATAAGAAATGTAATAATATTATTTATATATCTTGTGATTTAATGAGTTTTGCTAGGGATATAAAAGAATTAAGTGGTGAATACAAAATTAAAAGTATTAATCTAGTAGATGAATTTCCTAATACTTATCACGTGGAGACTATAGCATTACTTGATAAGTTATGAAATATATAAGTTTTATTAATTATCTTGTCATGGATTAATATAGAAAAATGCTTGTAGGGAGAGTGATTAAGATTATAAGATGTAATTGGTGTAATATAGATAATCCATTATATGTTAAGTATCATGACAAAGAATGGTGTCATCTTAATCTAGATGATAATTATCTATTTGAAATGTTATTATTGGAATCATTTCAAGCTGGACTTTCATGGGAATGTGTTTTAAATAAAAGAGAAGATTTTAGAAAAGCTTATGATAATTTTGATTTAGATAAGATATATAGTTATAGTGATGATAAGATGAATGAATTACTAAATAATAAAGATATTATTAGAAATAAATTAAAAATAAAAGCTAGTATAAGTAATGCTAGAATATTTAGAAATATTATAAAAGAGTATGGTAGTTTTAGAGCTTATTTAAAAACATTTACTAAGGAAGAAATTATTTATGAGATAGATAAAACTACCAATTTTTTATCTGATAATATTTCTAAAGATTTAAAAAAAAGAGGAATGAAGTTTGTGGGGAGTGTAATTATCTATTCCTATTTGCAAGCGATAGGGATTATCTATTCGCATGATAAAGAATGTTTCCTATATAAAAAGAAGTAAGAGGTTGTAAGGTAGTATGAGAGAGAAGTATTTAAAATATCTAAATGAAGATATTAAGTTTGATAGGACTACAGCGATAGGTATACTTAGTTTGCTTATAGTTATAACTGGCATGTTTGGTTTTCTGTATGAGTTTATCTTCTATTATTTTAATGGAGGAATGACTACTTTTTATTGGCGTGGTGGTAATTTCTTGCCTTGGATTAATATCTATGCTACAGGATCAGTATTAATCTATTTATTGACTTATAAAGATAGAAAGAAACCATTAAAAGTATTTCTAGTTAGTATTATTACAACAGGTGTACTTGAATATTTTTCAGGACTTGGCATGGATAAAATAGCAGGGAAAAGATGTTGGGACTATAGTCAAGAAATACTTGGGGCTTTAAATATAAATGGTTATGTTTGTTTAAGAAGTGTATTGGTGTTTGGTGTTTTTTCCTTATTACTAATATATATAGTATTACCACTTATTTTTTATATAGCAAAGAAATCTAACAAAAAAGTATTTGTTACTACTAGTGTTATTTTATGTTCTATAATTATGATAGATGAGTTTTATAATCTATTAATAGCAAGAATATTTCATTTACCAAGAGCTTATAACGTTTATTCAAAATTAGGTGTTCCTTACGTTAAATTTAAGTGATTCTTGCTATTATTCTTAGTTTCGTGCAAAAAACAGTAAATATTATTCTTAGTTTCGTGTAATATTTAAAATAATAGTATATAATGAACTTAGAGAAAGGAAAAAATATGGAAAGAGCAAAAGTTTATTTTACAAGAAATATTACTAGGGAAGGACTATTAGCAATCTATAAAGCCTTAAATAGAGAATTAAAAGGACGAGTAGCTGTTAAAATATCAACGGGAGAAATGGGAGGACATAATTATCTTGATCCTAATTTAATTAAAGATTTAGTTCATAAATTAAATGGAACAATAGTTGAATGTAATACTGCTTATCCTGGTAAGAGAATGAAAACAGAAGATCATTTAGCAACTGCTAAAGCACATGGATTCTGTGATATAGCAGAAGTTGATATTATGGATAGTGAAGGAAGTATTGAAATACCTGTTAACTATCAAGGACATTTACAAAATAAAAATATAGTAGGAAGTCATATTAACAACTATGATTCAATGTTAGTATTATCACACTTTAAAGGTCATAAGATGGGAGGCTTTGGGGGAGCATTAAAAAATATTTCTATTGGTGTAGCTTCTAGTAACGGAAAAGCTTGGATTCATTCCGTTGGTAGAACAACTTCTCCTGCTGAATTATGGAATTATACTGAAGATCAAGATGGTTTCTTAGAAAGCATGGCAGAAGCTGATAAAGCAGTAATTGATTATTTTGGTAGTGATAATATGGCTTATATCAATGTCACTAATAAAATATCTATCGACTGTGATTGTGATCCTAATCCAAGTGAACCAGAAATTGCTGATATTGGAATATATGCTAGTTTAGACCCAGTCGCCCTTGATAAGTGTTGTTATGATGCTATTATTAATTCTAAAGATGAAGGAAAAGTATCATTAATCAAAAGAATGGAAGAAAAACATGCTATTCATACTGTAGAAAAAGCTGAAAGTCTTGGTATTGGTACTACTGATTATGAGGTCATAAATATAGATTAATAGGAGTAAAAGATGTATACAATAATAGATTATTTAAATTATTATAAAGATTTAGATTTAGAAGAAGCAACATTTAATAAGATTGATGATTTGTTGTTTGCCATATTAGTATATTTACCAGTAGAAACATTTCAAAATGAAATTACTTTAGAAGAGTTTTATCACCTTGCTAAAAAATATCAGAAAGAAAATATTGGTGTAATGGTTCCTAAAGCTTATGAATTGTTAGAGATAATAAATAATTCTAAAAGATATAGGAGTTTAAAAATAACCAATTTTATTAAAAGAAGGGATAGTGAAACCCAATTTGGTGCTGCTACTTTCATTTTAAATGATAAAAAAATAATTAGTTTTAAAGGAACAGATGGTTCTTTGATTGGGTGGATTGAAAATATTAGAATATCTTATAAATATCTAACAACAACCCAACAACTTGCTGTTTCCTACCTTAAAGATAATATTAAAGAAGAAGATAAAGCTATTTATGTTACAGGACACTCTAAAGGAGGTAATCTTGCTTTAGTAAGTGCTATGGAATTAGATGATTCTCTATTAAAAAAGATAGTAGCGGTAGATAACTTTGATGGACCAGGTCTTAGACTAGAAGAATATAATAGTCTAAAATATAAGAAGGTATTAAAAAAACTTAATAATATAATTCCTTCTATGTCTTGTGTTGGTATATTATTAAATAATAGTAATTATCAAGTAGTAGCAAGTAACTTATTTGCTTTTGAACAACATTATCCAACTTCTTGGAATGTATTTGGTCAAGTATTTGTTCCTAATGAATTAGCAAAATCTAGTATCCAGTTACATGAATCAACAACTGCTGGAGTTGAAAACTTGAATCAAGAAAAAATAGAATATGCATTTGAAACGCTATTTACAAACCTTGGTAAAGAATATACTAAACCAGTAAAAGTTACTATAGAAGATATAAAAAATATCTTAAAGAATATGAAAAATATAGATAGGGAAGTCTATAGTTATATAGAAACAATACTAAGTGCAATGATTAGTGTTTCTTATAAAGATAGCGATTTAGAGGTATTATGAAAAAGAAATTATTAATTACCATAGTAATACTTATTACTATTTTAGTAATTACAGTTACAGTTATATTTGGTCATTTTATAAAAAATGACTTAACAATGGAAAACAACTTAACAAAAGAAGTAACAGAAATTAACTTGTTGATAGAAAATAATAGTAAAGATACTAATATTGATAAAAGACTAAATACTATTAATACTAGTGGGGACTATATGTTAGTAGAAAAAGCTGCTAAGAGATATTTAAAAGACAAGAGAAAATTATTTACCTCTTTATATACTACCTTAGATAGTACTGATAAAATAGAAAAAGTATTAACAATGGAAAATATTAAAGCTGATGCTAAAAACTTTACTAATACGATGAAACTTTTAAATACAACTGGTTTAGAGTTAACTAATTTAAGAGAAAAATATATTAATTTAACTAGTGAGAAAACTATACTTAGTTATTTAAATAAGAATTTAAGAGAAGATGATTATTATAAAGAATATTATCTTGATGAATTAATGCAAGATATGAGTAAAAAAGAAGAAGACTTAAAAGCTATTGATGATATGTTAGAAACTATTATTGGTTTAAAAGAAGTATTTAATTTTCTTATAACTAATCAAAATTATTGGAATATAGAAAATGATAAAGTAATGTTTAGTAGTGAAGAGTTATATAATACTTATGAACAGTTATTAACTAGAATAAGTGAAGATAATAAAGCCACTAATAGTATATAATTTACAGAAAATTTGTAAATTATAAATTAGGTCTTTCAAAAGATGATAAAATTCTTGCTAGTAGAGATATCTTATGATAATCTTTAAAAGAAAAAGGTGATACTAGATGGAAGAAGAATTTTTAAATATTATTAAGGATATAATAGAAAATGATGAAGTAAAGAAGATGAAAAACTATCGTCAACATGCTGCTACTAGTTGTTATGAACATTGTTACAACGCTTCACATTACTGTTACTTACTTTGTAAAAAATTTAATTTAGATTATAAGTCTTGTGCGAGAGCTGCTATGCTTCATGACTTTTATTTATATGACTGGAGAGTTAAAGATGTTTCTCATAAATGGCATGCTTTTACCCATCCAAAGAAAGCCTTAGATAAATCTCTTTCTATTTTTACTTTAAATGATAAAGAAAAAGATATAATTATAAATCATATGTGGCCAGTAACAATTAAACTACCCAAAACAAAAGAAGCCTTTATATTAACTTTAGTAGATAAATATTGTGCTACTTATGAAACAACTAGTTATCTTTTATATCAACTGAAAAGAAAACCAACTTGGCAATATGCTTATTTAATGCTTTGGTTAGTTATTAAAAAATAAAGAAGGAATACTTGAATTAAGATTTCCTTTTTTATTTAGAATTCAAAATATTCCTTTTCAGCAAGTAGATTGCTAAAAAAGTAAAAACATGTTAAAATACGTAGGAAGGGAGATTTTTTTGTGGAAGAATTATTTGAAAAATTAAAAATAAGTCCTAAGAATCTTACACTTTATAATACAGCAGTATCTCACTCATCATATGCTAATGAACATAAAGCTAAAAAAGATTATGAAAGATTAGAATTTTTGGGAGATGCTGTAGTTGATTTAGTAGTTGCTGATTATTTATATCGTTATGAAAAAGAAACTGAAGGAGAGATGACTAAAGTAAGAGCAAGCTACGTTTGTGAAAATGCTTTATATAGATATTCAATGGATATGGGTTTTAATAACTATATAAAAGTAGGTCATGGAGAAGAAAATAGTGGAGGAAAATATAAAAAAGCAATTGTTGCTGATATATTTGAAGCTATTATGGGGGCCATCTATTTAGACCTTGGTTATGAAACCGTTAGAAGAGTAATACTAGATATAGTAGTACCATATATTCAAAATCCAAATATAGTTTTCTTTGAAGACTATAAGTCAGCACTTCAACAAGCAGTACAAACAACAAGACAAAGTGTAATTTATGAAGTAGTAAAAGAAGAAGGACCAGCACACGATAAAACATTTACAATCGAAGCAAAAGTAGATGGAATTATCTATGGTAAAGGGGTAGGTAGTAGTAAAAAAGATGCTGAACAAGTAGCAGCAAAAGATGCTTTAGAAAAGTTGGCTAAGAATTGAAAGCAGAACATCTAAAAATATTTTCTTATATAACAAAAGCTTGTAAGGAACAACAAGAAATAATTGATAGATCAAAAATGATACTAGTTAAAGATTTACTAATTAATAAAGATTTGTTAGAAAATAAAGAAATAAAAACTGTTTCAAGAAAGTTAACAGCTACTTATAATAACAGTAGTGAAATAGTAGATTTTTATCAAAGCCTCATTACTAAATTAAATGAAGATGCTAAAATTTCCTTATTAGGAGGTTTAATGGCGGACAGTGTTACAATTGATAACTATCTATTATATCAAGAAAGATATCATGAACTTTTTTATCGCTATTTAGATACAGATATAGAAGATACAATATCTGTCTGTAAAAATCGTGAACAAGAGAAGATAATATTTAATGCAATAGACATTGAAGAGAAAAAATTATATAAAAAAATAAGAACTTATAAGGAGGGACAAAATGAGTAAAATTAAAATATTTAGTTTAGGTGGACTAAACGAAAATGGTAAAAATATGTATATCGTTGATGTCGATAAATCATTATACATATTTGATGCCGGCTTAAAATATGATGTTGAAATGAATCTTGGAATAGATTATATTATTCCAAATTTTGATTACTTAGTAAAAAATAAAAAAAGAATAAAAGGAATTTTCTTAAGTCACGGTCATGAAGGAAATATTGGTGCTGTACCAGATTTAGTAAATAAACTAGGTGATGTTCCAATTTACGGTGGAAAGTTAACACTTGAAATATTAAGAATAGATTTAGAAGAAGCAGGAATTAAAAAAGCTAATTTACATGAGATTAAAGCTCATCGAAAATTAAACTTTGGTAGTGAAAGTATTTTTCCGATTGCTATGACCCATTCTATTCCTGATGCATTCTGTTATGTGTTATATACTAAAGATGGAGCAATTGTTTATACAGGTGACTTTACTTTTGACCATGCTACTAGAAGTTTATATCAAACTGATTTAGGAAAATTAGCTTATGTTGGTAAGCAAGGAGTTTTATGTTTATTAGCTGAGTCTTTATATGCTGCTCGTCCAGGTTATACTAGTCCGAATCATCGTGTACAAGACTTTATTAGAACAATTCTTACTAAAAATGAAGATAGAATAATTGTGACAATCTTCCCAGCTCATTTTTATCGTATTCAAGAACTATTCGATGAAATATCTCAAACTCATCGTAAGATTGTTATTATGGGAAAAAGTTTACAAAGTATGATAAATTATGGAATTGAGAATAAGTATTTAGAAGTAAATCCTAAAGTTATTGGGGATTTATCTAACTTAAATGATAAAGATGTAGTAGTATTTATTTCTGATGAGAGAGAAAAACCATTCGCTAATCTAGAAAGAATTATTAAAGGTTATGATAAATTCATTAAACTAAAAGATACAGATACTATCTTTATTAGTGAACCAAGTGCTGAAGGGATGGAACGTCGTCTTGCTCTTATTATGGATGAAATTGCTATGTTAGGAGTTAATGCTATTAGCTTATCAAGTAAAAAGCATCTTTTACATCACGCTTCTAGTGAAGACTTAAAGATGATGCTTAACTTATTAAGACCAAAATATTTATTCCCTGTAAAAGGTGAATATCGTAATCAATATGCTTTTGCAGAGATAGCAGAAGAGATGAATATTCCAAAAGAAAATATCTTCTTAAAACAAAATGGTGATGTTGTAACATTAGAAAATGGTATCTTTAAAGATACAAAAGAACATATCAATGTTGATGAAATATTAATAGATGGAAAAGATTCTAGTGATATTGGTAATTTAGTCTTAAAAGATCGTGAGATGTTAGGAGAAAATGGAATCGTTATTATCAGTTGTACTTTAGATAGAGAAACTAAAGAAGTAGTAGCAGGTCCAAAAATCTTAACAAGAGGATTTATCTATGTAAAAGAAAATCAAGATTTAGTAGAAAATATTAAGAATTTATCAAAAGAAGTAATTGAATCTAATATTGAAACTGGTACTAAAAAAGTTGATTATGCTAAAATAAAAGCTGATGTTAGAGATCAACTTGGTAAGTATTTATATCAAGAAATAGGTTCTAAACCAATGATTATTACTGTAGTACAAGAAGTGTAGTTTTAGGTTGAAACACACTTCTTTTTGTGATAAAATTTTTTTAGAAATAAGAATAGAGGTGTGTTATAAAAATGAACAAAAGCAAATTAGCTATAGTAATCGCTTTAATAGCAGTTAGTATGGTTACTTTAGTAGGCAGTAGTTATGCATTATTTACCAAAAGTTTAGAAGGAACGAAAAAAGTATCAATTCAAACTGGAACTTTAAAGGTGGATTTTTCAGAAGGAGATAGCATCAAATTAGAAAACTCTGCTCCCATGAGTGATAGTGCTGGACAAAGTACAACTCCTTATACATTTACAGTAACCAATAGTGGTAATATCAAAGCTTATTATTCTATTATGAATGAAGAAGATAGTACTAACAGTACTTTAAGTAATACTTATTTAAAATATCGCTTAGTAGGAAGTGATGGTTATGACTCAGGAGTGAAAGACCTTTCTTCACTAAGTAATAATTATTTTATTTCTGCTAGTACTTTAGATACAACTAAAACTGTTAGTTACAAACTTTATATGTGGATTTCTTCAACAGCAGGAAATGAAGTTCAAGGAAAAACTTATCAAAGCAAGATAGTAGTACAAAGTGTTAGTAACTTAGTAAAATATTATACTTTTGGTAATCCAACAGAAGCTAGTGAAACAAGTTATATTGATGTAATGTCTACTACTGGTTCTAGTGTTTTTAATCAGTTATATGCTACTGAAAAATCAGTTTGTATTTATCAAAATAATACTTTAAATTGTTTTAAGAATAATAACTATACTGAAGAAAAAACAAATATGCTTAATGCTTTTGGTACTACTAGTTGTACTACTACAGATGCAGGCACAGCAAGTGAAACAACATCTTGTACCGATACTAAATTTAGTTGTACTGCTAATATTAACGGAACAGTTTCTTGTACTGATATAACTAATAATATGTCTTGTAAAGTTGATCAGGCAGATAGTGCTACTTGTGGAGCTAATCAATAATAAAAATAAAACTCTAGGCGTTATGCTAGAGTTTTTATTTTAAGTTGTTAAATTTGGTAAGTTGATAGTAGCTTTATTCTTTATATCTTCATCATCGGGATCATTTACAGGAATAATCTCTGGATTTTCTTCTTTTATATCAATAATTACTGGTGCTTCGATATTATCAGTATCTACATTGCTATCTTCTTTGATGCTGTTAGCTATTTCTTCTTTATTATCTTCTTTTGAAGTTTTTTCTTCAGTTACTTCACTAGTGTTCTCATCTTGAGGTGGAGTCTTATCATCATCTGAAATAACACCAATCTTCATTAACGTATCTAAGTCATCATCAATATCAATAATACGATAAATTTCTTCAAAAGAGGTAGTACCATCAAGGACTTTATAAAGACCATCTTGTAACATCGTAATAACATCAGAGTTATAAACTATTTTCTGAAGATTTTCTTTCTTCATCTCATCTTCATTTAAAGCATTTCTAATTTCATCGTTAATCATTAAAACTTCTTGAATTGCGACACGGTCGTGATAACCACCAGAACAGTATTCACATCCTTCATGATTAGGAACATAAGTTTCTTCTACATCTTGATGAAGTGCTAATCTAAATACTTTCTTTTGATATGGAGTAGTAGCTTCCTTCTTACGGCAATGTTTACAAAGCATTTTTGCAAGTCGCTGTGAAATAATACCAGTTAAAGCACTAGATAATAAGTATCTTTCAACATTCATATCAAGTAGACGTTCAATAGTACTTAATGAGTTATTCGTATGGACTGTTGATAAAACTAAGTGACCAGTAATAGAAGCACGAACGGCGATTTTTGCTGTTTCACTATCACGAATTTCTCCGATAAGAATAATATTAGGGTCCTGACGTAAGATAGATCTTAAAACAGTAGCAAAGTCAAGACCAATTTCACTATTAACTTGGACTTGGTTTAAACCCTCAAGATTCATTTCAATTGGGTCTTCAACTGTTATAATGTTAGTTTCCTTCTTATTAAGAACTTGTAAAATAGAATAAACAGTAGTACTTTTACCAGAACCAGTAGCACCAGTTATTAAGATAATACCATTTGGTTCTTGAATCATCTTTTTAAGTTTTATTAAGTTTTTTTCATTAAATCCTAAAGAATCAATACCAGCTAAACTTCTTGAATAATCAAGAATACGAATAACACACTTTTCTCCTTCATTAGTTGGTAGAGTAGAAACACGGGTTTCCATTGGAACTCCTTTAATTACACCCTTGATAGCACCATCTTGTGGAAGACGACTTTCTGTAATATTCATATTAGCTAGCAGCTTAATTCTAGTGATTAAATTTCTTTCATATATTTTGTCAATTTTTGTATAATCTCTTAAATCTCCATCGACACGCATACGAACCATTAAATACTCTTCTCTAGGGTCAAAGTGAATATCACTTGTACCATGAGTAGCGCCATATGCTAAGATATCATCAACGACATTAACGACGGGAGTTTTAGTCATATCATAAGAAACCACGTTATCAACCCCTTCAATTTTGATATGGTATTTTACTATAATCTATTATATAATAGGTTTAAGATTGGTGCAAGGGGTGAGATGTGTGAAAAAAAAGAAGCCGTTAAACCAAAAAGGCTTTATGCTCTTAGAAACCTTAATTGTCAGTATTTTTGTAATGACTATTTTTGCAATGCTTTACACTAATTTATTTCCATTACTTGGTGAATACGAACGTTATCGAACTTATGATAGTGTGGAAGGAACTTACATTGCACACTGGGCGAGAAAAATAGTTTTAAACGGTTTAGGTGATTGGTTATTTACTGTTGCTGATAGTAATGGCTATGTCAATATCTCTGATTGTAGTTTATATAATAAAAATGAAATTAATGATTGGTGTACTAACTTCAAAAGAACTAATAAAGTATCAAAAATTTATTTAACTACTTACTCAACGCAAAAGTTTAAAAATCATGTTAACAACGTAGCATACGAACGAGACTTTAAAGATTATGCTAGTTATATACCGACTTTTAGTAGAAATACTACGAAAATAAATAATGGTAAATATTATCATGTCATTGTTGAATATACTAAAAATGATGTCAATAACTATGCCATAATGGAGGTGAAAAGAGACTGATGAGACTTAATCAAAAAGGAATGACTTCCATCGAACTTTTAATCACTTTTGTTATTTTATCACTAGTTGTAACTGGAATGTTTGATGTGGTTTTAAACTATAAAGATAGAGAAATAATTGAATCCATTAGAACTTCTATCGTAGAATATGACAATAGTTTACAAAAACTAATTCAAGATGATTTTATTAAAGGTCACTTACAAAATGTCACTATTGATACAACTAATTCAAACTTACTAACTGCTACTTTTCAAATGGAAAAAGATGTAACTACTGAGACTTCATACACAACAACTCTACAGATTGATATAACTAACGGGATAATTAGTTATGGGAAAAGTGGTGAAGTAGTTAAATATCCAATCCCAAAGTTTGATACTAGTTATGGAAGTAATTCTACTATTGCTTTATCTCTTGATAAAGATAGAACCTTTATTGAATCAACCGGAGATACTAATCAGTTTGTAAATATAACTATTACCTATATTCATCCAAACTTTAAAGATGGTGAATTAACTTTTTCAATTACTAGTCCAGTTAATTACCCTTATAATCTTTAACAAAGGAAAAGGATAGAAGCGATTACTGATTGTAGGATTCTACCAATTAAAAAATTATAATAAGATAGGTCAGTCTTCTTAATGGCATTAATAACTTGTAAATGTACTGATAAACTGCCGAAAGTAATAAAATTTAACATGATTAAAGCTTTTATTTTTAAAGGAAAATCAAGAGTTGGAACAAGACTTATTCCCGTAGTAAGGTCCATAAAACCAGAAAAGATTACTTTCGTAAAGTTAGATTCGTTGAAGAAAAGGAGAAAGCAATTAGTAAAAAACTGAAAGATAGTGATAGAACCCAGCATAAAGATTAATACTTGCATAGCTTCATTTATAGCATCAGGTAGAAATAATAAAATATTAGGAGTAGGAGGAAGTTCTACTTCTTTTTTAACGACTTCTTTTCTAACTTTAGGTCTTAATAAAATACCAAGAATAATATTAGATAGTAGTTGAATAATAAATATTTTATAAGCAAGTCTTTTATTTCCTAGAAGTAAGCCACAAGTACCAAGAACAAATAATGGATTAGCAAAGTGTGTAAATACTAATAAATGATTTCCTTCATCTTTACTTATATAACCAGCTTCATAATCTTTAACAATATATTTAGCACCAGAAGGAAAACCAGAAATCATACTCATCAACAGAATAAAACTTGAATTTTCTCCAAGATGAAAAATACAATTCATTATCTTCTTAAAATATTTACTAAGTATAACTGGATAACCCATATTGATAAATAAGAATGATAAAACAAAAAAAGGAAAGATAGAAGGAAATAGTTTTTCTCTAAAAATAAGTAGGGCATTAATAGATGTATTAATCATTACTGTTGGAAAACAAAATATTCCAAAGTAAGCAAATAAAAGGATAATCGCTCCTAGCAAATAGTAATGTTTTTTCTTCATATTTTTTAAACCTCTGCTATAATGTATTATAAAGGTGTTGATAAAATGTTTAATAAACTATATGAAAAATTTAAAAACTTTATGTCAGAAAATCTAAAAACTATCATTATTTTTCTTCTCCTTTATTTAGTATTAACGATACCATTACCTTATTATGTCTATGCTGGTGGTGGTACTATCGATATAAGTAATAGAGTAGATGTTAAAAGTTCTAAGAAAAATAAAATTAATGGCAAAATGTACTTTGCTTATGTAAGAGAATTAAAAGGAAATCCAGCTACTTATCTGTTATCAAAAATAATAAAAGATTGGGATTTAGAAAAAGAGGAAGATGTAACTCTTACTGATGATGAAACAATGGAAGATGTTACTTTTAGAGACCGTATTTATCTAAAAAGTGCTAATCAAAATGCTATTTTACAAGCTTATCAAAAAGCGGGTAAGAAGGTCACAATCAAAGCAAGTCATCCTTATGTTTTATATGTCACTGAAAAAGAAGAGAATGGTCTTAGAGTAGGGGATGAGATAGTTAGTGTTGAGAATGAAAAGTACACTAATGTTGATGACTTTAAGAAGATAATTAATGCCAAAGAAGTCGGTGATAAAATAAATTTAGTAGTTAAAAGAGATAATAAGGAAAAAAAAGTAACGGTTACTATTAAAGATAATAAAGGGGTTAAACAAGCAGGAGTTAGTATTATGATGATTTATGATTATGATACTAATCCTAAGATAGAGTTAAAATTTAAACAAAGTGAAAGTGGTCCATCTGGTGGATTAATGTTAACGCTTGCTATTTATAATAATTTAACAAAGAAAGATATTACTAATGGTAAAAAAATCGTCGGTACTGGAACTATTGAAGAAGATGGTAGTGTCGGAAGTATCGGTGGTGTTAAGTATAAGTTAAATGGAGCAGTAAGACAAAAAGCTGATGTCTTCTTAGTGCCTGCTGGTGAGAATTACGAAGAAGCGATGAAAGAGAAAAAGAGAAAAGGTTATTCAATTAGAATAGAAGCAGTAGCAACTTTTGATGATGCTCTAAAAGTTTTAGAAAAATTATCTTAAACTATAGTGTATAATATTAAATAAAGGAAGTTATTTTTAGTGGACTTGAAAAAATTAAAAACTGAATTAATTGAACAGAAAAAGTCCAAGTTTAAAGGAAATATCTATCATTTTTCCCAAGTTAACTTTGCTTTTAACTCTAATAAAATAGAAGGTGGACACTTAACAGAAGATGAAACCGAAGAAATCTTTGAAACTAATTCATTTATTCCCAAGACTGATGATGCTATAAAACTTGACGACTTAATTGAAATGAAAAATCATTTTCGTTTGTTCGATTATATGTTAGATATCATTGATGAGGAACTTAGTAAAGAAAATATCATTGAAATGAATAAAATCTTAAAGAGAAATACTACAAATGAAGACAATCCAAGGTATAATGTTGGCAGTTTTAGAGTAGTACCAAATAAAATAGGACTGATCAATGTCATTAATACTTCATCTCCTGCTGATGTAGAGAAAGATATAGAAATTTTATAACTTAGAGCGTAAAACCCACTATCTTTAGGTGATGGGTAGTTCACTAGAATGGTATAAAAGTATAGAAAATGTAACACTAGAAGATATTATCGAATTTCACGTAAGATTTGAAAGAATTCATCCTTTCGGTGATGGCAATGGTCGTGTTGGTAGGATAATAATGTTTAAAGAATGTCTAAAAAATAATATACTTCCCTTTATTGTTTTAGACACTGATAAGCCATACTATATGAGAGGATTAAAAGAATATAAAAACGATAAGATGTATCTGATAGATACTATAAAAAATGAACAAGATATCTATGAACAAGTCTGTAATCAGTTACTTGATTTTGAATTATAAATTATTAAGACGCTTAAAAAATTCTAAAGATAATACTCTTTAGAATTTTTCTTATAATAAAGATAAACAAATCAAGATACTGTTATGTATCATGTGCATCATAATAGAAGTAAATACTGTATCTGTTTCATAATCAGCTAGTGCAAAGACAAATCCTAGGGCACCATATGGGACGATATAAAGAAGTTCTAACGGATTGGTACTATTCATAACATGAAGATACCCAAATACTAGAAAGGAAATAATTGCAAAGACCCACTTATTCTTGAAAATAGTTTGAAAAGTTTTTCTAAAAGTGATCTCTTCTAAGATTGGTGCAAATATTCCTGCTGCAATAAACATAAGTATTGGACTAGCTGGTATTAAACTTTGGACATTTTGTTCATTAGTAGAATTACTTAATGACGTAAAAAGAGAAATTGCAATATTAGATATCATCATAATACCAAGACCTATCAACCAGTATTTTAAACCAGTATCGAAACATTTAGCAAAATTATCTTTGAATCTTTTAAACTCTCTTTTTAAATCTTTTCGATAGATGAAATAAAACATAAAAAATAACACAATATCAGATAAGACAGTTAAGATTAAAAAATTTAAATCAGAAATATGTTTTAAATCAATTCTTAGAATTACTGCAAAAAAAACTTTAAAATAACTAGATGCAAAGAAAAGCAAGATAACACTAATCGCTTTAACTATATAAATAATCTTTTCTTTAAGAGTATCACTCATATGTCCACCTCACTATAAATATAATACCATCAGCAAAAAGAAAAAACTAGACAAAATTAAATTATTTGGTTATAATGAGTAGTAAGAAAGGAGTGGGAACTAAAATGATCCCACTCTTTCTAGTTGAAGGAGGTACTATGGAAGAAGAAATTAAAAGCTTAATAAGTGATGCCATCAAAGACCTTAATCTTAGAGTAAGTAGTGTTTATGACTCTAATGAAGAAGGGGTTAAAACAAGAAATATTGAGCTTGATAGCGATGAAGTTATTGATGTTGAAACGATAACTTTAGCAACAAAAATAATTAATCCAATACTAGATAAAACTAATCTTTTAAATGATGTAGAAGTATTAGATATTCATTCTAAAGAGAAAGGAGATATAAACAATGAATAGTAAAGAGTTTTTAAAAGCAGTTGATAATATTGTAAAAGAAAAGAATATTGACAAAAGTATAGTTTATGAAGCTATGCAACAAGCACTAACTTCTGCTTATAAGAAAAACTATAATACAAAGAATAGTAACGTAAAAGTATTAATTAATGAAAAAACAGGAGAGATAAAAGTATATTCATATTTAACAGTAGTTGAAGATGAGAAGATGACTAGAGAAGAATATGAAGATTATCTATTTGAACATTATACAGATGAAGATGAGGAAGAAGAAGTAGAATCTAAAGAAGATGAAGGAGAACAAGAAGAAAAAGAAAAAATTAGTTTCTTTAATCCAGAATGTGAAATTAGATTAACTGATGCTAGAAAGATAGATAAAAGTTTAAATGTTGGTGATACTATTGATACTGAAGTAACTCCTCATGATTTTGGAAGAGTAGCTGCTTCTACTGCTAAACAAGTTGTAGTTCAAAAGATAAGAGAAGCTGAAAGAAATAGTATTATGGCAGAGTTCGGTGATAAACAAGATGAATTATTGATCGGAACTGTTGCTTTAGAAGATACTGATAACTATTATATTGATTTAGGTCGTTGTAATGGTATCTTACCAAAGAAAGATATTATCCCTGGTGAAAAGATTGAAATGGGAAGCCAGTTAAAAGTATATGTTAGTAAAGTTGATAATAATGGACGTAACTTACTAGTATTACTTTCTAGAACTCATTATGGTTTTGTTAAACGTTTATTTGAACATGAAATACCAGAACTTAGAGATGGTACTGTTTTAATGTATGCTGTTGCAAGAGATGCTGGTAATCGTAGTAAAGTAGCAGTTTACTCTGAAAATAATAATGTAGATCCAATCGGTGCTTGTATCGGTGAAAAGGGAAGCCGTATTGCTAATATAATTACAGAATTACATGGTGAAAAAGTAGATATTATTAAATATGATAAAGACCCAGTAGAATTTATTCGTAATGCTTTATCACCTGCTAAAGATTTAACTGTATTATTAACAGACCCTAATAAAAAAGAAGCAATTGTAATAGCAGATGGTGATAATTTCTCTTTAGCAATTGGTAAAAGAGGAATGAATGCTAAACTTGCTAGTCGTTTAACTAAATATAATATTGATATTAAAACAAGGGAACAAGCAAAAGAGTTAGGAATTAATATTAAAAAAGAAGGTGAGTAAGAGATGAAAGTAAGAAAAATACCTTACAGAACTTGCTCCGTTACCGGTGAAAAACTAGAAAAGAAAGACCTTCTTCGTATAGTTAGAAACAAAGAAGGAGAGGTCTTTGTTGATTTAACTGGAAAGAAAAATGGTCGTGGCGCATATATTAAAAGAGACTTAGAAGTCTTAAAAGAAGCCAAGAAAAGAAAAAGTCTAGAAAGAAAGTTAGAATGTACTATTCCTGATAGTATATATGAGGAAATTGAAAAAATAATTGAAAATTAAAGAAAGAGGTGAAGTGTATGAATATACAAGATTATGCTTTAGATATTGGAAAGAGTGTAGAAGATGTTTTAGCTAAGATGGCTACTTTAAAACTTATCACTACTGACCCTAATCGTCTTTTAAGTGATGATGAAGTTATTCTTCTTGATAATGCTTTTCAAGATGAAGAGGATTATGTTCCAAGTGAAGATGTGAATGATGAGATAGTAGAAGATATTGCACTTTCTATGAAAGCTGAAGAAATTGCTTATGGTAATAGTTCTTATAATAAGGAGAGTAAGAAACCTTCTAAAAAGAACAAGGTAACTAAAGGTTCTAATACTAAATTTAGAGAAGAAAGAAAGAAACTTTACAAGCATAGAGAAAAATTACAAAGTAATGAAACAGCCAAAGATGATTCTGTTATTCTTTATAAAGAAGGAATGACAGTAGGAGATGTGGCAAATTGTGCTAATGTTTCTCCTAGTGAAGTTATTAAGAAACTTATGGGTTTAGGAATCTTAGCAACAGTTAATAAAACTTTATCTTTTGATGATGTTGAAGTTCTTGCTTTAGAGTTTAATAAAACTGTTAAGAAAGAAGAAACTCAAGATATTTCTAATTTTGAAAATTATGAACTTGTAGATAGTGATGATGATTTAGTAGAACGTCCTCCAGTAGTAACAATTATGGGACATGTTGACCATGGTAAAACTACTTTACTTGATTATTTAAGAAAAAGTAGTGTAGCTAGTGGTGAAGCTGGTGGTATTACTCAGGCAATTGGTGCTTATCAAGTAAAATGTAAAGGTAAAGATATAACCTTTATTGACACACCTGGTCATGAAGCTTTTACCGAAATGCGTGCTAGAGGAGCATCTGTTACTGATATAGTTATTATTATAGTAGCAGCAGATGATGGAGTAAAACCTCAAACTAAAGAAGCAATTGATCATGCTAAAGCAGCAAAAGTTCCAATTATTGTTGCAATTAATAAGATTGATAAACCAGAAGCTAATATTGATAGAGTAATGACGGGTTTAGTAGATGCTGGACTTACTCCAGAAGAATGGGGTGGAGATACTCTAGTTAATAAAATATCAGCAGTTACTGGTGAAGGTGTTGAAGATTTACTTGAAAACATTTTATTAATAGCAGAAATGCAAGAGTTAAAAGCTAATCCGAAAAGATATGCAACAGGAGCTGTTTTAGAAAGTCAAATGGATAAGCATATGGGTAGTGTTGTAACTTTATTAATTCAAAATGGTACTTTAAGATTAGGTGACCCAATCGTAGTTGGTACATCTTTTGGCAAAGTTAGAACATTAAAGAATGATTTAGGTCAAAATATTGTTTCGGCAACACCATCTATGCCAGTAGAAATTACTGGATTATCTGAAACACCAAAAGCGGGCGATAAATTTATGGCTTTTGAAACAGAAAAGCAAGCTAAATCTATCGCTGAAGAACGTAGTTTAAGAGCTAAAGAAGCGGATACTAATCGTACTGGTATGACTCTTGATGATTTATTTGGTCAAATAAATGAAGGGTTAAAAGAGATTAATATTGTTTTAAAAACAGATGTTACTGGTAGTTTAGAAGCTGTAAGACAATCTCTTGAAAAAATTGATGTTGAAGGAGTTAAGGTTAATATCATAAGAGCAAGTGTTGGTGCTATTACAGAAAGTGATATTGTTCTTGCTCAAGCTTCAAATGCCATTATTATTGGTTTCAATGTAAGAGGTAGTGGCAAAGTAATGGACCTTGCTAAAGAGTATGGGGTATCTATTAGAACTTATGATATTATTTATAAAGTAGTTGAAGAGATGGAAGCTGCTATGAAAGGTATGTTAGAACCTGAGTACGAAGAAGTTGTTACTGGCAACTTAGAAATTCGTCAAATATTCAAATTTTCTAAGGTTGGTTTAATTGCAGGTTGTCACGTAACTAACGGAACTATTAAAATGGGAGAAAATGCTAGACTTATTCGTGATGGTATAGTTGTTTATCAAGGCAAAATCAAGTCACTTCAACGTGGTAAAGATAATGCTAAAGAAGTTAGCAAGGGTATGGATTGTGGGCTTACTTTAGAAAATTGTCAAGACTACAAAGAAAATGATCAGATTGAAGTATACGATTTAGTAGAAGTTAAAAGATAAGAAAAGGAATGAACCTATAACTGGCTCATTCTTTGAGTCTGTAAATAAATTTGTGTAAATAGAAAATCTTTCCATGATAAAATAAAAGA
>ENA-OPWR01000890-OPWR01000890.1-human-gut-metagenome-genome-assembly--contig:-NODE-890-length-25036-cov-4.172651_pt1 | contig 25036 bp, 26 predicted proteins | sample MGYA00241507_ERZ502006 | MGnify/ENA primary metagenome ERZ502006 (study PRJEB25962, sample SAMEA2043041) | human gut metagenome | biome: human gut; feature: human-associated habitat; material: faeces...
CCAATCCGCCTCTATACCGCCATATGTATTTAGGAGAACCGCTATTTGATAAGCAAGCATTAGCTGTTTACAATTACTCAGATGCCTGTTTGCTTGATGCCATTCCTGCCGGACGCCGCATTAACCGCATTAGCATTGGTGTAGACGTAGCCATTCAACGTGATAAGACGGCCGCCGTCATCCTTGTCGAAGATAACTTAGGCTACCTTTACTTTCTACCACCTTTCATACACAATCCGGCTACAGATGGAGTAATAAGTAGTCAACAGCAAGCCAGGTTGATCAAGAACTACGTTGATACTACACTCGCTAACCTATTTACGCAACATTACTTTGCTGGTGGCCAACCAACCTTCATCGTAGACTGCGCCGCGACGGATATGATTTTGGCTTTAAGGCAATTAGGTTGTAATGCCATCGCCTTTACTAATAAGAAGACGGCAGAAACTTTTGAATGCTTCAACAATATGCTTGGTAGTAATCGACTTTACCTTATAAGCGGAAAAACTACCGCGAACCTAATTGATGAAATAGAAACCGTTTCCTTCATCAATGGAAAACTTAATGACGCAGAACCAAACGACATAATAGATGCAGCACGTTATGTTCTATATTACAATTATCATGCTGCACCACAAACTATTTTTAAACGTGAGGTAAGTAAAAATCATGAATAGTAATAACAACAATTACAATCAATCACCAACAGGGACTGCCTTGACACCTGCCTTTATTAATAAAATAGCCGCAATGTGTTATGGTAGCTACTATATCAATAACGTAGGAGAGGAAGCCTTTAATAAGCATATTCCGGCAGTGCTTTCTCCTATTTACAAACAAGCCGTTTTATGGCATCAATGGAGTAGTAGTGGCTTTGTTCCTACCTTTCATGAAAGCAATAACGGCATCATACAAACTAATATAGGTGTATGTTTAACTGATACAATAGCCAGAATACTTGGAGGCCGCATTTTTTGCCGCACCACTAATACCAAACTTAAAGATATCATTAATGAAGCTAACCTTGATGATGTAGTCAACCAAGCTATTAGCTACGCCGTTAAGGATGGAACCGCTATGGTAAAGGCGGATGTAGACGAACGCGGCCGCATCATCTTCAATGCCTATCCGCTAAACAGATTTATTGCATCGGAAGTATCAACCAATGGCACCATCCGAAAGGCACGCTTCTTTATCGATGTGCTTGAATCTGAACGAGAAGGAACTTACTGGTTAATTGAAAAGAGAACGCCTAAGAAGGTAAAATACTACATTACGAAAGATGACGGCACTAATAAACCTAAACGTGTATCATACTTAGACTTAGGCAAGGAAGGCAAAGAATGGATTGATAGCTATGAAGGTATCAAATTAGATGAAGAATTACCGCTACCTTTCGAAGACGCAGGTTGCTATTTACTTAAAGTGCGTAATTTAGCCTACAACCCTATGTCTCCTTATGGCGAATCATGTCTACAACCAGTGCTTAATGACTTATATGAATACGAATATGCCGAAAGCGGCAAAATTGTCGATATGTATACCGGCCGTGCAAGAGTAATGGTAAGTCAACAATATGCTAACCAAGGTTATGGTGTAAGTGGCTTAGATTCATTTATGTATTTAGTTGCACCTGATAGCAATATTGATGGCGGCAAACCTACATCTGTTCAATTCGATTACCGCACAGATGAACATATTAAGATGAAAGAAGAAATACTTGAAACAATGGCAGCTAAAATCGGCATCAGTGGAGTATCACTTGCTACCTTCTTAAAGAGTCAAGGTATTAAGACTGCCACTGAAGTTAACGCGGAAACAGACTTAACGGCTAACTTTGCCGCAGGTGTTAGACGCACATTTATTATTCCGTTTATCAACAAGCTAATTAATACTCTTATCAAGTTCTATCATATCCCTACATCTGACTATACGATAAACCTACCAACTAGCGGATTTAGCAGCAGTGCCGTTCGCAATAGCCAAGCAATCGCATTATACCAAGCAGGTTTAGCAAGCATTGAACAAGCACTACAAATCATTTATCCAGACGCAGAAGCAAATAGTATCAAAGAGATGGCAGATGCAATAAGAAGTGAAAGAAGCGAGGTATTAATATAGTATGGCCGATGAAGTAAACCAATTCAACCCACCTGTCAACCTAATCGCAGATAACGTCAACGCAGCAAGTCTAAACTATGAGAATAGCGAAGATGCCATCTCTTGCTTTGACGCTACTATGAAAGCTAAAGCCACTATACGTGATTACTTCTTAAACCGCATTACACTTAGCGATATGAAGGAACGTCTCCTTAAACTTAAGAAGCAATTGCCTATCGATTATCAAGAAGACTTTAGACGCTGGTATAACGCCTACTTTAGCCGCTACGTTGCCGCCATTGGTTTAAGCCTATCCTTCTTACTTAAGAAAAGCAGCAGTAAGTTTTACGCCGCATTATCATATCAATTGCCGATTACCTTTGGTGATGAAGAAGACACCTTTGGTTTTTATCAAGCAATTACTCAACGTGTCAAGAAGGCTACAATGGAGATGACGAATAAGCCAATTAGCAATAACGGATTATTTGGCCAGGCGGAAGTAGATGCTATGAGGAAACGCCAAGAAGCACAGATTGATGCCATCGCAGCAAGTGGCAACAACCTGGTGTTAGTAAGTAGTCATGCCGACTGCAGTGTTCTATGTCAACCATATCAAGGCCGCCTATATAGCTTAGATGGCACATCTGGTATCGCCAGTGATGGCCGCAGCTATACACCGCTATCAGAGGCCGTTGGTAGCACTAAACTAATGCACCGTTATTGTAAACATACCTTCTTACCTTATAAACCTAACGTGGCAGCACCTGTCTTCAGCAAAGAGGAAATGGATGCCGAAGCAGAAATAACTTCAATGCAAAGGGAAATGGAACGTAAAGGCCGCTATCTTTATGACAGATGGATTAGTTGAGATGGTATTGATGGCCGCAAAGCCGCAGAGTATCACGATAAGTATAATGCCATTGTGGATGAATATGTTAAATGGTGCGGTGAAAATGGCCGTGAACCTTGGCTAAACCGTATCTAGTAATTGCTTTGGCTACTAACAATTAAAATTTTATTAAAATTATTAACCTACAAGCAGTCTATCGTTTTCTTAGACTGTTTTTTCTTTATGATTTTGAAGTAATTTGACTTCATTTTATTACCGCTAACAATTTATTCAGATGATAGAAGAAAGATATAATTTTTACTGCACTTGATGGAATATTAATCACAATGTAAAAGCAGATAAAACGTTATGCAAAAATGTGCAAAATTATGCAATATATCATTGTCTAACAACGTCATAGGCAATCCTTGTTGTCGACGCCGTGAAACGAAGGCTATGGGGTGCTTGGAGGGAATTTTTACCGCGTCGGTATCATGTGAGTAAAGTAGCAGTATGGGGAAGTAGCATTAATCGAAAATTGCTTTAGCGTGAAATGTTTAGTATAATATTAATGTAAGGATAAGATAGTATCAAGCCTTACTACCTATTTGAGAAAAAGATAGGGAACCGTCATAGGTGTTAATCCATACGTCCTGGAGTGGCTTAACTTAATAAGACACAGTCTTGCCGAAATACCTCTTATTCGTCAGTCTTAGACGGGTTGGGTTTAGACTGGCTTTTCTTTTTACGTGATGGGTAAAATTGATTTTGCGGGAAAATAGTAGTATAATATATTGTAAGTGAAGTGGTGATTCACTTATAGTTGGTAATTTAAATATTGTATTAACATAGAGAACTCGGTTGATAGCCGGGTTTTCTTTTATTTAGTATGAGGAGAGAAAAATATCTGTCGGGATGTTAAGTTTTACCTTATCTATGGTATATTATATACTTAAGGTAGAAGTGAAACAAATCTCCCTTCACGGCAAGTTTTTGATATTTTATGGAGTGACTGGAGATAGCTTCCCACGGCCAACTTGAAGAAAAATATCTGTCGGGATGTTAAGTTTTACCTTATCTATATAATATATAGTAAATACGTGCTTAAGGTAAAAACACAACAATTCTCCCTTCGTGGTGTCAATAAATAATATGTAAGTGAAGGAAATATATTGTATGCTAACAATTTACGAATCGAAATTAGACAAATCCAAAAAATTTTCGTATAATATTATTGTAAAGAATGAGAAGTAAAAAATATTCATAATCATTCTTTTACAAAAATTAAATTATGGAGTGTGAAAATTATGTTATTACAATACTTAAGTTATCAACTATATTCTAAACCCGCAACTTTTGATAAGCGAGTTCAGATGACATCATATTACCAAGAAAGAGAATGTGATGTAAACACCGCCTATGCTATTATCACTGATGGTAGAACCTGGAGATGCGGCCGCTATGACTTAGAAGCAGCAAAAGGTTTCGGCAAAAGCAACGTTATTGACGTGCAATTCATAGCACTTGATTTCGACAAGATAGCCGCGTCGCCGCGAGACATTGTTGAATACGCTATCAACATAGGTTTTATGCCAAACTTCTACTATTACTCATATAGTCAAGGTATCAAACCAGGCAATAACTTCCGCGTCGTATGGTGTCTTGCTGAACCAATTACACCAACAATGTATGAGAATCTCTATCGTCTATTGCTTGAAAAGTTTAGCTGCTTTAATCCCGACAAATCTACCAAAGACTGCAGTAGACTATGGTATGGCAATTACGGCCAAGGTGGCGGCATCGTTAGCGAACAACCTTTATCTCTTGCTAATATAGGTTTTATTAACTTAGCAGCATTAATGGAAGAAGGTAAGACAGCTACACAAGCAAAGAGAACCAGAACTAATGGAGTTCCTAAATACGTTGAATTAGATATCCCTGATAAAGTAAATGTAACAGAAGGTTGAGTAAAACATTTAAGCGGCTATTGTTCATTATGGGATAAATGGTGTAAAGGAGAATACTTAAACTATAATGAAAGATTAGTATTATTTACTAACTTAAAGTATCTTGAATTCGCCGATAATAATAAAAACCTTTCTCCATCAATCTTAGAAGCAAATCCTAACTGGAAACAAGTTTACGAAGGCCATTCATTTGATGAAGCACAACTTTTAACTATTATTAAATCTAAACTTTCTCCGCTACCAATAGTATTCTATCAAAACAAGTGGATGACAGTTGCTGAATTCTTTAAGGCTTATGCACCTGGAACTGAAAAGACTGCGGAAGTAAAGAAGATAAGAATTAATGAATTAGATGCCATTATGGATGCCGAAATGCCAAAACTATTAAGTTCACCTAAATCATATTACATTAAGGCACAAACAGGAAGCGGCAAAACTGAACGTATAATTAAATGGATGCTTAAACAAGACTTAAAGACTAAGAAGATTATCTACGCCGTTCCAGGATATAATCAAATCATCGACTTTAAAAATCGTTTCCAAGCAGCTGTAAGACAGCAAGGTTTCGGCACATATTGCGATTCGTTATTTACTGAAATATTTCATGATATTCCTAAATCAGATTACACCACAAAGGATTTAATGCGTATTAAGTTAGGCTTACCACGTTCAAGCAGAGACGAAGTTAGAAATGCTGCTATTTCTAATATGGTTGACAAGAACAGTCATGGTGTCTTTGTCTGCACTCATTCATTAATTACTCGTCTTAGCAGTTTCTCGGCAGACGTTATCATTGTTGATGAAAACATCGAAGATTCATTGGTTACAAGAGTTAATATTGAAAGAGATTCTCTTACAAATTTAAGCACATTTCTTAATAAAGTAAACACATATATGGCAACAAAATTTTCTCAATTCCTTGCCGAAACAGATACTTTACCTGTTGGCAGCCAAATCAATCGCACCTTACTCAATGAGATTTTATCTGCGATTAAACCTGAAGAATATCTTGCACTTACCAGAGAAGAAGATTTAATTGAACATCTGTTCTTATTATCATCAAGTCATATCAAAATTAAGAAAGGTATTTCAGAAACAGAAGGCAGTTGGATTCTTCGTGTAAGCGGCGTTTCTCCTCTATTCTCTAATGCGTTTACTAATAACATACCAGTTAAACTTTTTACTGCGACACCTAAACCACAATTACTTGATAATTACTTATCTGAGTATTCACAAAGATTAGAAAGATATTCATTCCCTGAAACGCAACATGAAGGTAAAATCATTCAATATATTAAGTATTCAGGTTCAAAAGGTGCCAATGATGATAAGGTTGAGAACGAATTGTTCCCTTATATTCAAGAAGTAGTTCCTAATTGGCAAGATTACTATCTAATTACATTTAAATCTTGTGGTGCAATGGCAGAGAAGATGGGATTTAAGATGCCTTATTATGAAGGTAAGATTCTTCATTTTGACAATTCTGCTGGTATTGACACCCTAAAAGGCGAAAATCTTATTATCGCTGGTAAATATAATTTGCCGCTAACTGAATGGAAAAACGAATTAATTGATATTTCAGATGGCGTTCCTTGCCTTGATTTACATAATATTAGAATGACATTAGAAAGAAACGGCAGAAAGTTTACCACTTGGCTTTATGATAATCCTATTATTCAAGAAAGACAAATTGAACACTTAGAAGAAAAGACAAGCCAAGCAGCCGGCCGCGCAAGAACATTGAGAAACAATGGCAATAGAGTTATTATATTCAATGATTTCCCTATCGAAGACGCAGATGAAGTTATCGGAGATTTATTTATTGAACAAGGAAGAAGAAGTAAAGGAGTTGAAAACTAATGACGAACCCAATTGAAGCATCTCTCCGCAACCAATGAGGCATCTACGCATTAGTATTAAACGGCCGCATCATCTACATCGGCAAGTCAATCAATCTCTACCGCCGACTTAATGAACATCGCCTCGCCATCCTCAAAGCGTTAAAGAAGCCGCTAAAGGGATACCCTAATCGCAAATATAATTATATCGCATCTGCCATCGGCCACGGTGCCACCATTACCTATATGATTCTTAAACACTTAGACAACCCTGATAAGAAACAGCTTGATAAATGAGAAACCTTCTTCATACAACAATGGCGGCCTCAGTTCAACATTGAGAAGAACGGCGAAGATGGCGGCTGTTCCTACGCTAATGTGCGAAAGAATTATATTGATATTAAATAAAGTTAAATTACTTCATATTACTACTCATCGAATAAATTGTTAGCTGCTTGAAAATGAAGCCAAATTACTTCAAATTTCATAGCCATTTATTATACCAGCACTCATCACCAGTGCTATTACGTTGTAAAATGATGAAATTTTTACTGCTGGTATCGGCATCACATTAACATTAGCCGAATTCGACTTTTCATCCAATTTCACCTATAATATAATTGTAAGATAAGTAATAGTTCCTCCCTTGTCTTACAAATCATCCATAATGATAAGCTTCCTTTCTGTCGTGAGGCAGGAATTCCGTTCATAATAATACCTCCTAAGATAAAATATACACCTCTTACCTGCCTCACTTTATATGAAGTTTATCCATTTTTATAACCCCTTCTTATGGCCTTGCTTGCTTGGCCTTTTTATTTTGCCTTAAATCGTCATAAGTTTTATAATGATACGTTAACCACACGATACCGCCGCGGTAAAAATTGCCGCCGAGAACACCATAAGACTTCGTTTAACGGCGTCGGTATCGGGACTGCTATTGGCAACGTGGAACGAAATTCGACTTTCTCCCCATATTCATATATACTATCATAGATGAAGAAGATAGGATGTCGTCTGCTTCATTAATTTTCAAGAAAGGTAAAATTCCTTTAAGTATCGTTATTTTCTAAAGACATCAAACTAAATATGGAGGCGAAAGTATGGAAAACGAAAACAAATTTAATGAATTGATTGCTTCACTTCAATCTAAGATAGATAATATTGCTGCATCTGTTAATAACATTGAAGGAGAACGCATTTCAAAGAAACAAGCCGAAGAAGCCGCAGCAGCACAAAAGGCTAAAGAGGAACATGAAACTCAACTTAAAGCTGCTTGGGAAGAAGAATTTAAAAAGAAATACGGTATTACTGCAGAGGCACCAATTGCTAACAACGCGGGTAGCGAACCAGCACCTGAACCTAATACTCCTAGTGCCGAACCAGTGAACCAACCTGTCGGATTAGCACCAACCATTAAGGTGCAAGAAAACACTCCTACTTATAAAACAGTAGATGAAATTATCGCGGAACAACGTGCTAAACGTAATAATTGGTAGCCGCGAAACTATACGTGGAAAGGCAAACCACAGATAAAATACCTTAAACTTATTAGACGAAACGGCGGTAAACGTCTTTAAATCCGCCTTATGGAGATTAATTATGGCAAACACAGTAACAAATAATGTATTGAAAGCTACTTCTCCTTCTATCACAACTGGTATTTCTTTAGGCCAAGTATTAGCATCTAAGATGCTTGAAGCTACTATCGTTCAAGAAATTTTCGTAGATGGAAGAGGATGCACTGAATTTATTGAACCCGGTGCTTACAGCGTTCGTGTCGCAGTTCAAAAATCATTAGGTGATGGTAGAGATTTCTCTGCAGCTGGCAGTGTATATGCTGACGCAGTATTACCTGAAAACGCTGAAAAAGTTGTTGACTTAAAATATGTATGGGATAAACCAGTTGATTTACCATCAGTAGTATTTGATGCTTCACCTGTTGAAATATATCTACCTACAATTCGCAACATTGGTAAATCTGTAGGTGCTTATAGTAATAAAATTGTATTGGGATTAATCGGCGCAGATGCTAACAACACTGAAGCTGATGGTGCCGCTGAAACTGCCTTCAAAGGTATCAGCGCAGCAATCGCAGGCCTTGAACAAGGTGATGCTGCCTTAGGTTTCGATAGATTCAGCACTGAAGATGCAGTAATTGTATGTTCACCTGCTTTCTATGCTAAGATGTTAGCAGAAAACTTAGTAGTATTCAAAGATGCTTTAGATGGAAGAGAAAATGCTGGATTCAAAGGCTATTACAATGGCCAAACACCAGTATATGTATTAAATGATGGATACTTCAAATTAGCAACTGGTAGCCGTATCGCTACAGATGTAGCTACTAAAGGTGTAGCAATAGTTGTCGGCGGAAACGCAATCGCTAAAGGTAAAGCACCAAGCCGTGAAGTAGTAACTATTCAAAACCCTAATGGCCAAGGAACTCGTTTACTTCCATTAACAAGATTTGGTTATGCAGTAGTTTCTGCTAAAGGTATTCAAACAGTTACATTAGCATAGTATTTAAACTTATTACACTACATATTATAGATACAACATTACCTTAGGTGGGTGGAATTATGATAGCCACCTGCCTATTTTTAGTATAAATTACTTACCTTGGAGGTAAATTAAATGAATGAAAATTACACACCTATTGATAGCGGGTTTGCTACCTATGACGCAACTTTTAACCGCTACTACTTAACCTTAGGTGGATATCAAGCATTAACAGGTATCGATTTGACTACCTACCCTAATCTTAATGTTTCACCTACACAAATACTTAACGCGGCGTCTGATACCTTATATGACATTCTCATCGGCAATGGCAACGCTGGCTGGTTTTGCCGCATCACCTCAACTAACCTTGAAGCCAATAACTATCTAATGAAAGCATTAGCATATCAAGCTACTTACTTGCTTGAACAAGGCAACATCGCTAATGAAAGCGGCATCAATTGAGAAAGCGGTGCGATATTAGACAAAGAGTATCTTAAACGTGCAGTATCTCCTATGGCACGAAACATCCTTACTAATCATGGCTTAATGTATTGCGGCAGAGGCTAATACCATGAAGAAGAATAAGTATTATTTAACTGGCATCTGGTATGATGAGAACCAAACGCCTTTCACCTTCTTCTATCGCACTATAGTTAACAACGTAAATACCGTCAGTGCCGATGCTAATATACAGCACGCTAACTATGGCAGTTTAGTCATTGAAACCGATGCACCACTACCATTTCAATTAAAGACACCAATCTATTTGGCAGATGGCAAGAAAAGACTTATTACAAGTATCACAACTCCTACCTACATCACTAATACACCTGCTTCCCGCATTGCTTATCCAAGTTCAAGCATACGTGTCTTAGAGGTGAATTAGTATGTCATTATCAAAACAATTCATATTAAGATGTATAAGTAAGGAAGTTTATCCTTCACCTGCGACTGGTGGCTATCATACTGGCGGTATACCATTCGATACAGGTGCATTAATGGATAGTATTTATCTTACTTGAAGAGAAGATGGCGTTGATATACATATCGGTAGCGGCATTGCTTACAATGAATGATTAAATGAAAGTAGCCATACACGTCGTCAATGAATCCGCATTATGACACAAAATATCGCCGCCAACATCGCCGCGTATCTTAAAGCCAATATGGATGTCTCTGAAAGCGAATAGGAGACACCATGAAGCAACAACCATTAACACTCATGAGGAGGTTTATTACCCATGATAACAAATATTACATTAACTAATAAAATTAATAAAGGTATAATCACCATCGCAGTTAATGATGGCAGTAAACCGGCAGCTATCGGCATCAGCAATGGAAGTAATAGCTGAACAGTTGATATGCCTATTGGTGGCACAGTAGATTGAACTATACCCGCAGAAGCATTAGGTATCGGCACAACTACTTTTATTGCCACTTTCAATAATGGAAGCGACATCATTACTAGCAATCACTTAGACATTGTTATTAAGGTTGCTATTGATAAGGTGAACCATTTCGTAGCAGTATACGCTGAAACAGGTGCCTTCATCAAGTTAGAGGCAGGTAGCACCGCAATCGCAACTAAACCTAATAATAGTAATACTACCTACTTTGATTATGCATCTGATTTAAGTAATTTACTATTCAAGCTAACGCTTATTAACGATGCCAATGGCACTATTTGAACCGGCTACGTAGACTTCAATGATGCCACCATTTCAGTCGCTAAAGTAGACAACCATTACCAAGTTAACTGAACATCTCCAAGCAGCCGCAACGAACTATACCTTAATGACGTATTAATGTTTAGCACTGCAGGTGTATATACTTTTACCATACCATCTGATGATCCGTATCTTACTTTAGGTATTAATACGCTTACCATTAAGCCGCTTGGTGAATCATACTATATGCCAGTCAGCACTACCTTCGTCATTGATGCCAATGTGCTTTTCCGCATTGAAGATGTAGCAGATTGGTATACACATCAATTAAATAGTATGGCGAAACCAGATACTAACTTATATACTGATAACATACCTTATACTATTAACACCATCTGTAATATCGGCAGTTTGGAATTACATCAACGCACCATTAATACCAAGACTGATGGTATCCCTGAAACCGTAATTGCTTCACTTAACTTGCTTGCCGGCGAAATAAGTGATAACCCTGACTTAGACTATTATAACTACGCCTTAGGATTTACTTTCATCGCAACTGAAAAGTGTGCTAAAAGCCTATTTGAACGTATAAACACTTTTGCTTATAACTGAAACGGCAAAAGTATTCCTATCATCACTAATAACTATACTACTATTGCTACCTACAACTTGCCGGTAATGAGTCAACCATTCTTCGAAAACGGCGAAACACGTGTAGCAATTACTTGGTATATTAGTTTAGACTTCACTAAAGTAGGTGTATATAGCGATGAAGTTAAATGGCATCTAACCATAAACGGAACTGAATATCCAATGCCAGTTTTAAACGCTGCAATTAGCACCGCGTATGGAGTCAACGCTATTCAAGAGAACGGCACCTATGATGTCAAAAGCGAATTAAGCAGCCGCACACGTGCTTGAACGTTCACATTACCTTATACACATAGCACATTAACTAATTACTTAGTTGGAACATACATCTTAGGCACTGATAATACTGCCTTTACACTTCCATTAACTTTAAAGTATACAGATAACGTTTTTATTGCAAGAGTATACACTGTTATTATTTCATCTGCTAACTATGCTTATGAAAGCGGCAAAATTGTCGGCCTAACGGTTAATATCGCTGAAAAGGAGGTATAGTAGATGGGAGAATATGTAATTAATATTAATTGGGGTAATAGTGGGAGAGAAAAGAGTAAAACTACTCCCACTGCCTTCCTTGCCGGTGCTGCTGCTACTGCCATTACTGCTAATACCTTATTCCGCAACCAAGCAGACAGTAGCGGAATAAAAGAACAATTACATGAAAAAGCACGTGAACCTCAACCTCCACTTCAATTCTTCTTCGGCCGCAAAAACTGGTATCAAGATGTCTTAGAAACTGAAGATATAGAATCAGGTGAAAAACGAACACAATTTTTTAATACTACCACTGAAATTACTTTATATAAACGAACTATTGCTTACACCGCCGCACAAGCATTACGAGTAGCAAACACACTCTTATCAACACATTATCAATATGCATCTGCCATTGCAAGTAGCACCGCAGAACTAAATGCCGTTAATGAATACCAAAATACTATGACAGGTATTGGTTTAGCGACGAGTGTAATAGCCGGAACCGCAGTTGGTGCTAAGATAGGTAGTATAGGTGGAGGCATTGGTGCTGGTATCGGTGCTGCCATTGGTGCTACCGTTGCCATTGTAAACAAAGCTGTTAACACTGCCACTGAAAATAAAATCTTAAACTATAAACAAGCTATCAATGCAACTACATCTGCTTATCAATTAGGCGTATTAGGAGACGCTACCTATGGCCGCAGCAGACAATCGATAGGTTAGGAGGCACAACCATATGAACAAACAAACATTAACAATCTTTAAAGGTAAATGGTATGCCGATGAAGGCTTTAGCTTAGGCACCATTGGCTATGATGCTACTTATAACTACGCACTTGATGAAACACTTGATAGTGGCCTAATTACTGTCTATCGTAGCACCATCGCAGATGCCATAGCACCATATACTTTATGCCGCATTGATACTTACGCCGATGACACAATAGCGGAAAAAGAATACTGGTATATACTTCAAGACGTAGTAGAGAAAGTTAACCTAATCAGCGATAAACCTTATAATCATACACTTAGTCTTATTGAACCTATTAAGGTATTAGAACGTTATCTGCTTCCTAATAACTTAGCGTTTACCCGCACAGTTGGTTCAAAGGTATACACCATTGCCGACGTCATTAATCGTTGCCTTAATACCGTGTTGCCTGGCGTTGAGAAGCCATTTGCCTTACAAGCCGGCACATGAGGAAGTAAGACGGCACCTGACTTTAACTTCACTGGCCGTAATCTACTTGAAGCCTTAATGGAAATTGGCCGCTATATCGGTGGTATTCCTATTCTTGATATGACAGGCTTTGAAGACGGCACTATACCATACATTATCAAATACATTATGCTGAATGAAGATACCGTTGCCGCTACTGACAATTACCTTACTACTTCTAATACTACCTCACCTGCTTTATATACAGATGGTTTACGAAGTGAAGTAAGCAATTTAGTCGTTAAAGACGAACAAGCATCATCATACATTTGGCCTTCTATCTCCACTTATGGCTATGCACGTTGTGCCTTAGGCGAAGAACTAACAAGCAGCAATATGGAAATCCAATTGCCAGAACCAGTATATCATATTAACAAATTCAATTTAAGATATGACAACTCAGTAAGCCAAATAAGCTATGTTTATATTAACGTAGATTCTGGTGCTTCATCACCTAAATATTACTACGCTTCATTAGGCGACTTCATCAAGTTCGATGGTGTTCCAATCATAGAAAATACCGTATACGCCGTTTTACCTACACAACATAGTGCTACTGATACTACTGGTAGTGAATTGCGATTAGAAGACGTAGGTAAGTATCAAGACACTTCAATTTACTTCACCAGCGGAGAAAATAACATCCATATTAAAGGTGGTTATCAATACAAGTATATCTTTAGTGCTACAAGTGATGTATTAACCAACATTTTAATTGCCTATCTAAATAGCTTGCCTGCACCGGCACCAAGCATTGTAGTAAATGGCCTTACTTATCATTATAGGGGAATAACTGCTAAAGGAAAAACAAATCCACCTTCTATTAGTTATGACGATATTGATAGCACTCCAACTTCCTTCACCTTCAACGTATCATTCGTTCCTATCTTCAGCGGAGTTATTACCACCAAAAAGGATGCCAATGCAACCGCCATTCCTTCTAACCAACAAGCTTCAATCGTAGACGCAGATGCTTGAGGAAGCAACCAAAACGCTGTCTTAAACCGCACCGCTTTACCTACGATTACTTACAACATGAGGAATGGAACCTACCAAGTAGGAGACAAATTGGCAGAAGGATATGTAATGGCAGAAGAAAAGACATATTTACCTCTTTCAACTACATCTGCCTACACCGTTAGCCGCAGTTATCACCGCATCTCTACTTACACCGCATTAGATAGCAGATGGAGAGAAACAAGTATACCTACTGACGGCATTGTCAACCGCACCTTCGCTATCAATGAATACCTTGTCATCGATAATGTCAACACACCTAATGACGCTTACTTTGCCGGCATACCTACTATTTACAATATGTTATACAATAAGAAAAGCGTTAGCGGCTATGATACTTCAATCGCCGACATACACACTTATGACGCATCTGGCAATGATACTCATATCACCTTACCAGTAAGTAGTATCGCAATCGGCAACAGTGCGAGATTCAGTTTCTCCTTCCCTACCACCGTCAGTGCCGGTAATGCCATTACTACTGATACTGTCAATGGAGAAAGTAAACAGTTCAGTCAACCAATACGCTACGCCGATGATAATGGCTACAGCAACCGCATTGAGTTTAGTATGTATAGCACTATAACAAGTATTACAGATGCCGCATTAAAGAGATTACCAGAAGGCAATAGCAACACCACTTTCGCCGCACCACTTATCACCTTGCCGCTTACTGATTGGTATAAGGATAGCCGCGAAGTTATGTCAGTTAATTATCAATTACATGCTTTAAGCAACACCAAGTGCGGCTTCACTTCAGACTTCATGACAACCTTTCCTTATGTAGTTAACCTACTTGGCAATGACGCCTTTACACTTGGTTTCTATAGCATCGCTAAACCATTTAATCCAAATAATACTGATATCACTACCTATGGAACACGTAAGGCATTTACACCAACCATCACTAATACCAATAATGTCATTAGCATTGCCGCAACCGCCTTCAGTGATAGTAAAGCATGGGTAGTAGTGGATAGTAAATTACGTGTCTTAATGTATAGTAATGCGATGACGAATAATACGTTTGACACAGTTTACATTAGTTGCCGCCGAGAAGCATGGTAGGTAATGGATAAGAGACTTGTGAACCGCGTCTCTTTCCATTCCCCTTTATATGATTATAATTGGCTTCGTAATTATTCATCTGATTAATTAGTTAATTGTAGTAAAACGAAGCCAATTTAATTCAAATTTTAAAGCTAATAAGTATACTGAAAGGAGGTTTACTTTATGAGTGAGAATAAAAAGAAGAAAAAGATGTCATTAGAATCACACGATACCGCCGCAGATGAAATGCCTTCAAATGAAGCCAATGAGGTTTCCGAGAAGGGTAAGAAGTCGTTCGGCCGCAAAGTGTGAATCTATATTAAACCTTGGTTGAATGTAAAGTTCCTAATGACTTACGGCTTGGTTTGAAGTTGGCATATACTATTATATGCAGGTTTAATATGAGGCAATCCCGCTATTAAGAAGACTTGTATTACAATTTACGGCATACTTTGATTGCCTTGATGTCAAGAAAACCTCTTTCAAGTGCCATTAGCCATTTGATTATATAATAGATGGTTTAAGGAGAACAATGAGGCCTTAGAAGCTATGAAGATTGAAGCGAAGAATGATTTCCTCAAACTGAAAAGCTTATGACATCGTAAGCCATGGGTAATCATACTTATTACGTTAGCCTTCATCGCATTGATAGTAGGTGGTTGGCTATTAATAGACTTGCTATTTTAGCGGCAAAAGTGGATTTTTCAGCCATCGTCGCCTATACTACTAATGTAAAGACGTTAAGTCGGAGGTATGACAGAATGACACAAGATGTATTTTTTAACGAATTGCTTGAAGAAGGCAGAAGAGGAGAAGTAGCAGTAAAGAAACTGCTTGAAGACAGAGGATGGTTAGTCTATGATGTATCGGCAGACTTGGAATATCAACTAAGAGATATAGACTTAGTCGCCGAGAAGGAAGACGGCATCCGCACCATTGAAGTTAAAACCGATAACCTATTTAATACTACTGGCAACATCTGCTTTGAATTAATTAGTAATATTAGCACTGGCCGCAAAGGTTGGTATCATACGTGTGATGCCGATTTGCTTATAGTTTATACAACTAACAAGTTCATTGTTATTGATATGAAGCAGTTAAAACAACACGGATTACCAGATGGTAAAATAAGTTATACACGTTGCTGAGAAAATGGCAAGTATTATAAAGAAAGCCAAATTAAATTAGTAAAATTAACCGCATTGCAAGAAATGGGTATTGTTCAAGTAATTGATGCAATGCAACAATATTATATCTAAGGGAGAGTAGTAATTATGGTATTAGTAAATTCATCAGTAAACGAAACCACTATTATGTGAATCAGCATTGTTATTATGCTAATAGTTATATTATTAACAGTATTAATTGGTTTGTTAGCAAAGAAACCTGTTATGAAGAAAAGCGAAGACTATGTAGATAAAGTAGCCAGACGCAAGGAAATCGACAAGCAGATAAAAGCATTAGCTACCATTGCTATCACAACTAAAGATACGCTTGATAAATTGCGTGATGAACAAGATGAGTTAGATGAGTGGTTAGAAGCATATAAAGTTATACACAAGGAGTAGCAATTGCTACTTCTTTTAGTTTACCTTCACGTTGTCATAGGCAATCCTTGTTATCGACGCCGTGAAACGAAGGGTATTAGTGTGTCGGAAAGGCTTTTTACTATACCATGAAGGGAGAATTGTTGTGTTTCTACCTTAAGTATATTATATACCATAGATAAGGTAAAACTTAACATCCCGACAGATATTTTTATTCCCGCAAGGCGTTTTACTTCACTTGATACAACATGTTCTGTATGCTATAATATATTCTTAAGGCATACAGAAGAAGACATACATTTTCCCTTCAAGGTTTGCAGCCAAAAAAGTGTCTATCAGTGGGGTATGACTTCCCGACACACTATGAAGCTTCGTTCAACCGCAGCACTATCATGTGATTCCTATTACAGTGTTAGTTAGTTTACAATGCCATTAAACTTGCCTGCTACTTGCCTGATGAAGTATTATCTGCTTTCATACACTAATCTAATTTCATAATTATCCATCTGAATAATTAACCTCTTCTAACAAAATGAAGTAAATTTACTTCAAATTTTATAGACATTTTACTTACTAATACACCTTTTCCCTTCTTGTAGGTTGTAATTTTACTTAAATTATTCCTTTAAAGCATTATCTCTTTCACGATAATACTTTCTCCGCTTGATAACGTCGCTTGAGAATATCCCCATTTTCGACTATAATATCATAGAAGTGGAGAGAAGAGTGCTACCTTCCTTCCGCTAATTATTTCATAACGAGGTATACCTAATGTTAATATTTAGAACAACAAACAGAGGATATACAAGTAAGATTTATGGTGATGGCATTACCGCACGCAGTGTTAAGGCAGATGACATTGTATTGCTAACTGACTATGAAAGCAATATCACTGTAAAAATCGCTTACTATGATATCAATGACAATTTCTTAGGCTTATATAACTTTACTAATCTTGCACCTGGAAGTGTTTATGGTGCTTACACTATGAGTCATGACGCAGCCTATTTAGCATATCTTCATACTATTCCTTCTGCCGTGATAGCTAACCGAGGATTGCTTAAATTCAGTTTCCAATTCATTGATGCGAACGGTGTAGTTAAAAATACTCCTATCTTCACTGAAAACATCGCGGATAGCGTTTACACTATTGATAGTGATACGCAACCTACTATCGTGCTTGATAACCGCTACTGGCCTATAGCAAATACAAATCAAGTAGGATTAATTAAAGTAGATGGAACAACCATTACCGCAGATGCAGATGGAACAATTCATGCAGTAGGTGGAGGTGGAGGCGATATTACCGAACTAAAAGGCAATATTGACGCACACACTGCCAATTTGCTTAATCCAACAATAACAAATGCTACCTTGAAGGAAGTAATTGATGCTTCGGCGGCGACGGTGAACGGCGGCATCTTAAATGCTGTTGAACTACAAGGCACTATTCAGGCAGATGCCGCAGAAATCAATAACCTTACACTTAATGAAGCTGCTATTAATAATGCTACTTTTACCGGCAACCTTGTAGGTAATGGTGCACATATAGAAGGATTTACTTTTGCCGGCGCAATTGACAAGACTACTGAAGTGCCAACTATGGGAACGTCAGCCAAGTCGGTAGCTACTAAAGGTTATGCAGATGCCGTGCTTGAGGATGCTAAAGCCTACGCAGACAACATTAGCCACGGTGCCACTGCCTACGTATATAGCGATGAAGCTGCCTTATATAGTCGTATGACGATTAACCGCAGTGAATTCGGCGAAGGCCAATATGAGTATAGTATTACAGAGATTAAAGACATTAATGACGCAGTTATCAACTTAGATACGCTTAACCTTGGAACCAACTTCCTATTCGAAACAGGAGATGGAAGCAGATGGCTTGCCAAGAAGGTTTTCTTCAGCAGCGAAGTGTTAGATGTTAATGCTAATACCACTAAGGCTATGTTCTTCAAGCTATATGACAATGATAGCACTAATTACGTAAGTAAGACTGAGTTCAATGCTACAACTGCCGACTTACAAGGCCAAATTACTGCTGCCGACAACAAGATTGATACCGTTAATACTACCTTAAGTGCCATTACAGGCGAATTAACTACTCAATTAGAAGCAGAAACTAATAATCGTGAAGCAGCCGACACTGCTATTAATACTACTATTGATAACCTTTCTGCTGCGATGCCGACAGACATAGCCGGAAACGGCAATAAAATATACTTGGTTCACGATGGCACTAAGCTAACTCCGCAAACAGATGTAGAGTTTAAAACCGTAAATGGAGTTAGTATCATTGGTAGCGGAAATATTCCTGCAGGTAGTTCAACTACTGTAGTTGTTATCGACGCACCTGCTGATGCAACGAACGGCAACTTAACCGCAAGCCAATTAGCAACCTTAAGAGAAAATAAAGGCAATTTGCTTGAATTTAATAATGAAATTTACTACTTAAATGATGATGAACACAAACCAGGTTCATTAGTTTACACTCATAGCGGATACAATCAAGGTGTTAGCGGCATGAGAAAATATATTTCCATTACGATAGCTACTGCCGCATGGACATTAATCATTGAAGATAGCAGTAATAAATTAGATAAAGTAAGCACTACTACTACTTATGCACAAGCATATGTTAAGACTGCAGGTGGTAGTCAACAAATGATGAATATAGCCGATAGTGTAGTAGTTAGCAGTATTCCATATAGAAGTGCAAGCGGAACAATCAAGACTGCCGATCCAGTAGACGATGAAGACGCGGCTACATTAAAATGGGTTAACCGCAATGCAAAGGTAAGCAATGTAGAGGTAGCAGATAATACTGCCGCCATTAAGAATGAGTTAGGAGATACACTTGGTAGTTTCAGTCTTAAGACGGTTAATGGCAATAGTCTATTTGGCACTGGAGATATCGCGGTTAGCGGTGGAGATACACAAACTGCCAAATATATTACTGTCGCCGATACGTTAGCCAATTTAGTGCAAGCGTTTAAAGATGGTGATACATCTGCCTACTTTACTCCGCTAAAGCAACAATGCGATATATGGTTAAGCAGCGGCAATGGCAATGTTAACTTCGTTCCTAAACCATGTATTATTTCATTTACAGATAGCAAATTGCTTCTTTCTAAGTATAGTAGCATGACATATGGTAGCCAATATGCACACTTATATAGATTTAGCGGTTTACTTGAAGGCCGCGTGTATTATGAGATAGAAATTGGTATATTAACAAACACTGCAGCTACAGAGACAGCCAGTTCTAATTATGAAGTAGCAGATGTGTATGTATCAGATTATAGCTTTGTAGATGATAATATCTCTATTGGCACAAGTGGCGCGGATACCAGTGGCACAATAACTCAAGAACAACTTAATGTGCTTGACAATAATGATCATAAGTTAATTTACTTTGCCGGTGATTATTTCCGTAAGAACCGCTATTATGCCAGTAAGTTGATTTACACCTGCTTAACCTATAATGATACTAATGAAACTCTTATTAAATTTATTACCATTAATCACAATACACGTGAATGGCAGTTGACTACTAAGAAGGTAGAAGGTGGAAGCAGCGGTGGAAAATACTCTAACCACTTACATTATGATATACATTTAGAAGGTAGTTGGGATAGTGCAAATCAAATAATGACTTTTGATACAACTACTCAAAATGCAGTTAAAGCATTATTAGATAAATTAGATGAATTAACTATGAGTGATAACTATGATTTCTTAGTAAATATGCGTGTGGCCGGTAAAGCCTCTGCAGAAGGGGATATAGCAGTAGTAGGTGCAAATATGAAACTTAATTATATTCCGGGTGCAAGTGCTGTAAGAAATCTACAAACGCAGTTTATACTAAATATTAATAATCCAGATACAGCGAGAATAACAATCGAAGAGACTCAATTTGCATCAAACGATACATCGTTCCATGCTTTTATAAGTGGTATGTATGTAGTATTCCAATTTGATATAAACTACTAAATATGAAAGAAGTAATTATTATGTCAGTAATTATCTTTGCTACAGTAATGAGTTTCTTTATACATACCAATAATGATGAGGATAGGCAATAGTCTATCCTTTATTTATACCCTCATACTGTCATAGACATCACACGATATCGACGCCGTTAAAATGAAACCTTATGGGGTTCCCGACAGCAATTTTTACCGCGGCACTATCTTGTGAATAAAGTATCAACATACCAACAGTTGACATGTGTGTTAGCATAGTTATTGGCTGCTTGATTTGAAGTAAATTTACTTCATTTTTCTACATCTGGCTAATTAATCAGAGGATTATTTCTAATATACCTTACGTGTTGCCGCACCTAATTAGCCATCGTGGCCATGAGTATACCTTTACACTGTCATTAGACATCATACTGCATTGGCATAAACTAGCCATCGTGGCCATGAATATACCTTTACATTGTCATTAGACATCACACTATCGCCGCACCTAATTAGCCATCGTGGCCATTCTTGATAATCCACTCATTTTATACTATCCTATAATAAGGGAAGGAACATAGCAGCAAGTGTCTCCGCATCCCTAATACTACCATGAGGTGCTAACCTATGAATTTAAATCAAATCAAATTAAAGGAAGGTGCAGTTTTAACTTCCTTATCAGATGGTAGAAAAGTGTATAAAGACGTATTAAACGCTACTTACAATTTAGGTGGCGGCATATCATTAACCTTACTTGATATCATACGTCTATTGAACACAAGCATTGAAAACGCCGAGAAAACTAATGTCATCCAAGACGATAGCTTAATTGCTTTAAACACACGATTAGATGATTTAAACAGCAAGCTTAATAATGTGATTTCTACTATTCAGTCTATTGCATCTGCGGTAGATAAACTGCAAGCAAAGTTAGACGATGATCTCCTATAACGTCATCTAACACCAAATTAATCATACGAGGTAATTACCATGTCAGAAATTTTCAATTGGATTAAATCCTTAATCGGCAATGATACTTTTCAAGGCATATTAGCCTTACTTAGTTCATCTGCCTTTATAGCATTATTAGGTGTGCTTAAAAACCTATTTGGTAATAAACGCATTACCAACATTATCGAACAAGCTAAATCTATTGCCGCTAATAGTGAAGCCGCTATCAAGACTCTACAAGAGAAGTTAGACAAAGCTTACACTATCATAGAAGAATTAGAAAAACAAGTGGCTACTACTCAAGACATCACCCTAACCTACGTATTAAATAGTAAAGCATCTGCCAGCACCAAGAATGAAGTTATCCGCATCGCAGGTGGAGTTGAAGCAAAACAAGAAGTAGTTAATAAGGCCATCGCAAATGAAGAAACACCTGCCATCATTGAAGATGAAGCAGCACCTAATTTAACAGACTTAGCAAACAAACTATAATAGGGGGTGTCTTCTATGGAAAACAACACTCCTAATCTATTTAAACAACGTATACTTCTTTTACTTGCACGTTTCCTAATTGCAGTAGTTGCACCATTAATCATCTTTGCTATTAAGTGGGAAGTTTTCCGCACCAAAGAAGCATTAGGTGGTTTTGGAGTCTTCTGCTTTGCCTTAGTCGGCATTTTTAGCCTTAAAGGCTTATTCGCAGGTGTAGTAAAGAATATACCAAACCGTTTCGCTTATGTTCCTACGATGTTAGGATTCCCTGCCTTAATGCTATTAGGTATAGGTTGCGTTTACTTATTTACAGCATTAAGCGACAAGTTATTATATGTCTTTACCATTACCCTAATATGTAATGTAATTAGTTTGCCGTTCACCATTTGGTATAATCATATACTTTATGAGATTTATGGTGATGCGGTTAAAGAACATATTAGCGAAGGGGTATTTAGTGCCTTGGCTAAATACAAGAAACACAAGAACCCTTAGACACACTGATACCTTACTCACATTATTATCACGCGGTAAAAATTTGCTATCTGACTAATAGGTAGCAGGTTGCCGCTTTATCGGAGGCTTTCATGAAAATAAAGAAATCATATCTACGTAGCACATTATCCATTATTGGCTTACTATTATCCTTTGCCATAACAATTATTAGTGCTACAATCAACATTGCTATTGATCCAACGGCGATATACACTACCGCATTCTGAACACGTTGGTTAATTAATACTATTGGTTGCGTTTGTGCTTACCTTTTAATGCTTAATTGGAGACACCAAACCAATGTAGAACAACCTGCCTATGTCGAAAAGGAGGAAATTATTCGGCAAATGGCGATGATGGTTGACGCCGATATCGCTGACTGATTAGCCAATTATAATCTAAATAGCATTAAAAAACCGCTATACATCAGATGGAAGAAAGAAGCCATCATAGCTTTAAAGGCAAAGCAGTTAACTATACGTAATCACGCAGTCATTACCGCTAAAGATGAAGCCAAATTAGCTAACCTGCAACGTAAAATAGATACTTTAACGGCACAGTTAACGCCTGAATACATTGACACTAACCTACCTTACTTACACGTTCCTAATTATCATCCAATTACCAAGTCTCAACTATACAACGCTGAAGATGTAGCACAACAAGGCCGTGTAATACAAAGCCAAAATAAATTCTATGGCGGCCGCACAGTTAACAAGATTATATGCAGTGCACTTTTAACCGCGGTATTTAGCAGTTTAATTGTCAATGGTTGGTTAACTACTACCGCCTTAATTATCACTATTATTACATCTGTGTTTAACATCTGCTTGAATATGATTGTTGGTTTCAATACGGCTAATCAAGGCTACAACCGCATTATGGTGCCGAACCAAATAAACCGTTCCGCAATACTTAAACAGTATGTGGCGGAGAGGGATAAACCTATGGAGGTAATGAAAAATGAACCAAGCAACCATTAATCCTACTAACAATGCCAATCCTATCAATTTATCGGCAGACGAAAAGGTAAATACCATGCCAGTAAGTAAAATGCCTATTAAAAATGAAGTAAATTCACTTCAAAATGATACACATAACAATTTACTTATCCAACCATCACCTAACACCGATTTGTCTACAAATGAAAGTAAACTTATTAATGACAATGAAATAACCAAACCTACCAACCTTGAAGACAAACTCACTGACTTAGAAACCGCCTTACAAGCCTTTACTCCGCTTGATGATGCCTTAGCTGCCTTTGGTATTACCAATGAGGAATTTAACTGCTACCTTGATACACTTGGAACTGATGCCGAAAGCTACCTTAAGCAGCAATATGGTTTAGGCTTAGTATCATTCCGCAGCAATTTGGCTATCTTAGCAGCTACAAAACCTACCGCAGCCAAGCTACTATACGATGACTTAGTTAACCGTGGATTAGTCGGCAACCGTGATGCCTCAAACAACAATATCGTGATTAAGTTTGAAGGTGATGATTAGTGCCTACCATCAATGTTATCAAGGCATATCAACCATTATGAACCGACACCTATAATACTGCTATACTATACTCACCCAGATGTAGCGGCAAAAGTAAGGCGGCATCGCAAATAGTGGCTTACTACTTCAATAGGTATCCTCATCATGATATCGCCATCTGCAGATGTAATGCGAATAGTTTAAAAGATAGCTGTTTCAATGAAGTAATTGAGGCCTTAGATGACTTTGGCACCGATTACACAAGTAGCACCATTCCTCCAGTTATCAAGGATGCTAATCACCGCATTACTTTTCACGGCATTGGTGGTAGCGATGTCAGCCGCACTCGTAGCTTTAAGCCAACCAATAAGCTAAGTCTTATCGTGATAGAAGAAACGCAGCAATTAGCTAATCAGCAACAACTTGATCAGGCGTTAAGTAGTTTCGTTAGACACTTAGACACTTCCATACCTTATCACATAATACTGCTTGGCAACAACCCTCCTACTAAGCAGCATTGATGGTGGCAATACGTTGAATCATCACGCGGCCTACCTAACCGATTAGTGCTTGAAACCAATTACACCTGTTTAGGTAAATTTTTACCTGCACCTGTAGTTGAAGAGATTGAATGGTTGAAGCAAGCTAATCCTCCGCTTTATCGCCATATGTATTTAGGAGAACCGCTATTTGATAAGCAAGCATTAGCCGTTTACAATTACTCACCTGCCTGTTTGCTTGATGCTATTCCTGCCGGACGCCGCATTAACCGCAT
>ENA-OPWR01000911-OPWR01000911.1-human-gut-metagenome-genome-assembly--contig:-NODE-911-length-24633-cov-16.071487_pt1 | contig 24633 bp, 18 predicted proteins | sample MGYA00241507_ERZ502006 | MGnify/ENA primary metagenome ERZ502006 (study PRJEB25962, sample SAMEA2043041) | human gut metagenome | biome: human gut; feature: human-associated habitat; material: faeces...
TGGTTGGAATGGTATCAGGAGCTTTTGGGGATAACCTAAAGATGGGAATTTTGGCGGGAATTGTTTTTCCGGCGTTGCTACTTATAGGAGTCATTCTTTGCAGAAGACAAAAGAAAATTATTAATTATAATACAGTGAAAAGTAGGCACTAAATATAGCGGCTTATTAAAATAAAAAAGAAAGTGAATAAAGAGTGTCATCTGCATCCACCCATATTTGCATCGCTCCATCAAGATATGATTTTGCATATTTTTATACAGCTGCCGCTTTCGAAAAATAAAAAAAATTGTGTTTTTGAAAGCGAAATCTTGCATATACTATCAGCGGACGGTATAATAATTACAGCGAAGTGGTTTCAGAAAATGAAAAATATTTAGTTTTTGAAAGTGGGTAACCGTATGAAAACAATAACGAGAGCAAACTATCTCGATAGAATCATTGAACTGAAAGGAACTCCTGACATTAAGATCATAACGGGTATTCGTAGATCCGGTAAGTCCAAATTGATGCAAGCGTATATTGAATATTTGAAAAATAATTTTGAAAACATCAATATTATCTTTATTGATTTCATGGATTTAGCGTATGAAGAAATCAAGGAATACCATACATTACATGCCTATGTGGAAGAACATTATCAGGAAGGTAAGACAAACTACCTGTTTGTAGATGAAGTGCAGATGTGTCCAAGGTTTGAGCTGGCAATCAACAGCCTGTACGCTAAGGGAAAATACGACATCTATGTAACAGGATCCAATGCATTTCTGCTGAGTGCGGACCTGGCAACTCTGTTTACCGGACGATATATTGAAATTCATGTGTTTCCTTTCAGCTTCCGGGAGTATTGCCAGTATTATGATGATGTAAGTGATAAAGACAAGCTTTTTGATGAGTACTCCATTAAGGGCGGATTAGCAGGCTCATACGCTTACAGAACCGAAAAAGACAGAACAAATTATATCAAAGAGGTCTATGAAACAATTGTCACAAGAGATCTGGTGCAGAAGTACGCTTTGCCGGACACTTTGGTTTTACAACGCCTGAGCGAGTTCCTTATGGATAATATCAGCAACCTGACTTCTCCTAATAAAGTCAGTCAGCTTCTGACATCGAATGAGATCCCAACCAATCATGTAACCATTGGCAAGTACATTAAGTATCTGTGTAATGCTTTTGTATTCTATGATATTAGAAGATACGACATCCGTGGTAAAAAATATCTTGAAAGCTCTGAGAAATTTTACTTATGTGATAGCGGCATCAGATATGCAATGCTGGGAATCAGAAATATAGACTATGGCAGAATATATGAAAACATCGTCTGCATCGAACTTCTTCGCCGTGGATACGATGTTTATGTCGGAAAACTCTATCAAAAGGAAATTGATTTTGTTGCTCAGAGAGGCAGCGAGAAGATTTATATTCAGGTAAGCGACAACATTTCCGGACAGGAAACATTTGAAAGAGAATGCTCTCCTCTGCTTCAGATACGAGATGCTTATCCGAAAATGATTATTGCCCGAACCAGGCATCCGAAATATACCTATGAAGGAATAGAGATTCATGATATAGCCGATTGGTTGCTACAAGAATAAACAAGGCGAGATATCTCCGTCATTCTCTTTTGAAATGATGGAGATATTTTTATGTTGATGGAGATTAAGGGACAGGAAACTGTGTCAGGTCGCAAAAATCCTTTCCGAACTTTTTACATAGCAGTCATGCACTACGGTGTGTGGCTGCTTGTTTTGTTGAAGTATGCTGCCAAGCAGGCTGAGAAATTTGGTCATGGTCTGACATATATCAATTTGTTTGAAAAGAACATTGAGTATTGCTGAGGCTGTAGGAAGTGTTTGGAGACTGGGGAGTGTGTCTTTAAAAATGATGATATGTCTGCCATTGGGACCCAACGTTTGCTGAATATCTAGCAAAGAAACGAGCCGAAGGCAAGCATTACAATGTTGCCATTTCTCATGCTGTTAAAAAGTTGGTTCGAGTCATTTATCATCTTGAGAAAACTAACCAGCAATATATCAAGGCTGCTTAAGTCTTTCTAATTCAGTACTCCTTTTTGAGCACCTGCGACGATGCTCTTTTTGTCATGCAGTTTTCAAGGTTCAACGAGCTCTAATCGAGTTCAAAATATATCTGAAATGCATTTCTGCAATTCATTCAAAATATTTCATTTTCAGACTTGACTTTTAATAGTTAGTCTTTCTTGATAACTGCTCTTGCGGGACATATCTCATAGCAATTACCACAACGTAAACAATGAATCTGGTCAATCACCGCTGGTTTAGCAGAAATCTCCGGTGGCAATTTTGATAAATCAAACATTTCCCCGGTTCCTTCATATAACTTAAATACAGTCAGAGCAGAGCGCGATTCCTCTGAAGGGTAGATGTCTTCCATATAAGGATTCTTCTCAAATAAATCTTGTAATCCAGCAGCTCCCAATTCCTCAATTTTTCCTTTTATTGAAACTGCAACGGTACTCATGGTATCAGAACCCATCGTATCGGTAAGAGCAATATTAGGATTGGCACACAAGCGTCTGTAAAAGCTTTTTCCTTTTGCCGTTAGAAAGTACAACCCGCTTTCGTCAAAGTCCATCATATCAATGTGGTAGGACTGTAAAAAAGATTTTTTCGCCTTTTTGGGGGTAGTATTTGTTCCCTTACGTACATGGTTGTTAGGGACATCTCCTTGTTTTCATAACTGCCTCGCTGTATTCGGTATCTGTTGATATCAGTGTATCCGCTGCCGGGGCAAAAGTGAAGAGTGCATAAGTGTGATATACACAGTAAACATGGAATCCGGCAAAAAATGTTGGGTTATGACCGAGAAATTGCTTGTTTCTCAAAAACAGTCGCCAAGGAAAGAAATACGGCACAGCGGTTTTTATGACCTCTGTGCCGTATTTGCTATGTTTCCGTGATGGTTCGTTAATTGTTACTTATCTCTGATTATTTGACGGAATGCCTTTTCCTCTTATCAAATACTGTTACACTTGTCAGAACACCGCCGCTGATAGCCGGTGGTCTTGCATCCTTTTAAATTCGAACAATCATCCGAATTAAATTAGTTTTTTCTTCCTTACAATCGCCGAAACAAGCGAAACAATATTCCAAAGAAGAGACCCTCCGGAAAGAGAAACTGCTGCGGTAGCAAGGGGCTTGGAAACACTGACCCTATCGCTGATTGCGGAAATATTGCCCGCATCCAGCGTTGTGTTGTCGGTCAGCGTAAGGATCAGGTTGCCGTCATCGTCAATACGGCAGCCCTTAATTCCGATGCCGTCTTTACCGTCAGCACCATCCTTACCGTCTTTTCCGTCTGTGCCGACGATCTTGCCGAGGTTGGTAACAACTCCGTCGGTAAAGGTGATGATAAGATTGCCGTCTGCGTCAATATGCGCTGACTGGATTCCGGTTCCGTTCAAGCCGTTCGAACCATTTGATCCGTCTTGACCGTTTTGGCCGTCCTTGCCTGCGTCACCCTTGTCGCCCTTGGCTCCGGTGACATTTCCGAGATTGTACACAGTGCCGTCAGTCAGAGTGATGATGAGGTTGCCATTTTCATCTACAACAGCATCCTTGACGCCGACTCCGGCAGCACCGTTGTTTCCGGCATCGCCTTTGTCACCCTTGACATCGGCTACAATAACGGTAATGAGCATATCGCCGTCCACCGTAAAGGTGACTTCGGTCTTATTGATTTCGGAGAGCAGCTCGCCGCCGATGTACCAGCCCTTGAGAATATAGGTCGGGTCAAGCGTTACGGTTGCGGTAAGCCGTGTTCCCTCACGAAGCTTGTCACCGCTTGAAATCTTTTCTTTATCGTTTTTAACCGAAAGGATACAGCCATCAATAGTTGTGGGGAATGTGACCGTATATTCCGGTATCTCCTCGATTTTCACCGAGATATTGGTATCCGCCTTGATTGCGCCGGTTTTATAGGTATAGCTGCCGTCGCCGTTGTCGATCCACGAAGCCACGTCCGCAAGGCGGTAGTTTTCATTCGGCTTGACCGTTACGATGATTTCATCGCCGTAACGGACGGTTTTGCCGCTTACGAAATCTTTGTCACCGTTTTTGATTGTCATATCTGCGTGCTTCGGGTTATCCACCGTAACCGTGTATTGTTCGATTTCGGTGAAATACACCTGAATGTCGGTTTCAGCGTCCACAACAAGCTCATAATCATACTGGCTGTACAGCTTGTCGTCGATCGTTACGGTGTCAACCTTGCCGCCACGGGTAATGACGAGCTTCTGCACACGGTAATTTTCCGCTGCCTGTGCAGTAAGAGTAATTTTCGTGCCGACGGGAATGCCTGCGCCTGACTGATAGCCCTGCTTGGTCGCCACGGCACCGGTCTGTTCACCGCTTGCGGCAGAATAGGTCAAGCCCACACGCACGGGAACATCGAATTCCACACCGATCTCGGTGTCCTTTGTAATCGTCATGGTGAAGCTTTTACCGCTTTGTCCCTCGGCGTCATCCGTCCATGCGCGGAACTTGCAGCCCGCGTCCGTCTTGACGGTGAAGGTCAGCTTGGAATTTACAGGAACATACACGCTGTTATTCTCATTCAGAGTAACGCTGTCGCCGTTTGCGTCGGTGATTTCCACCGTACCGCCCTCTGCCGGGAGATTGACCTTTACAAGCCTGCCGATTTCAGAAAGACTTACGAATTCTGCCTCGACTGTGTATTTTTCGGAAGCAAGCCCCAATGTATAGCTGTTAGAGCCTGCCGCGTCTATAGTTTCGGTGGTGCCACTTGCGTCGGTAATTTTCCATGATTTCAGTCCGTAGCCCTTGCCGGGTACGGCGGTAAAAGTCACATCATCGGTAACCGTGCCGCCGGGGGCATTCAGAGTAACATCGCCCACCGCCGCGCTGACCGTTCCAATCACCGTGCCATCTGCCGTGTAGGTATCGGTAAATGTGATCTGAGCGGAATTTATTGCTCGCTTGGTGGAAACACGCATATTGGCTTCACCGTTCAGAGTAAAGGCACATACGATTGTTCCGTCTTTTTCGGGTGTGAATACCATTGTTTCACCGCCGTTGTCAAGGGTAAGGGATACAAGCTCATACCGCCCGCTTTTCGGGGTGACCTTTACCTTGATGATTTCGCTCTCGCTGATCTCATCTCCGGATTGGATCTCAACATTGCCGAGATGCCGCACCTTGATGTCGGCAGCCTTTGCGTTATCCACTGAGTAGTTGACTTTATAGTCCCTCTTTGCCGTGGTAACTGCGGCAATATTCGACCATGTGCTTTCCTTTTCTTTGCCGTCCACCTTGCAAACGGAGGTAACAGCAAAACCAAAGTTGGTATTGGTTTTCAGGTTCTCAATCTCATAGGATGTCGTATCGGCAGGAAGCAGATCGGAAATTTTCGTACATTCGCCGTTTTCCGCGCGATACACATAGTAACCCTCTACCTCCGGCCAGCCGGGGGTCTTGTCGGGCTGAGACCATGTAAGATGCACCGCATCATCTGCAAACAGGTTTGCCTCTAAATCATCTACTGCAGGAGCAGGTGTGCTGACATTTGATAGGCTGTAGCCGATAAAGACGGTCTTGTTGCCTTCCTCACCATAGAGGTGTCTGAACCACTGCCCCAGCGTCCAGTCAAAGGTATACTGCGTGTAAATGCTTGCCGGGATTCCTTCCTCGGCAAGAGCCGGGCCGTCAATGTCGTTGACCGCACCGATGCATCCCTGCGAGGAGGTTTTGGTGGTCGAAACGCCCGAACCGTTGCTGTAACTCAGACTTGTTTCAAAGCCCACATCGTGCGAGAATAGGATACCGTCGCCGAACACGCCGAAGCTGATGGAGAAGTTGAAGTAAAATCCGTGAGAAATCTCCTCAGAAACCGATTTGATATTGCTCTTTGAATAGGAAACCTCATTCAGACCTCCCGCATAGCCCATACGGATAGTGTTCTGGCTGAGCTGCTGAGCGCCGAGTGCACTGTATGCGCCCCAGCCCAACTGATTGTACATATAGGGGTTGCCCTCGTTGCCGTCCAGCCAGTTTTCCGCTTCGTTGATTTTTTCAAGACGGTAGTAGCAGGCTTCATCTTTGGAGGTCTTATCCGACTCCTTGGTGATGGCGCGATTGCCCTTTTTCTCCATATAGGAGTTGTATTCTTCAGCAAAGCTGTTGTAGTCGTCAATGCTCATCTGCTGATACACCGGCTGCTGCGGTATGGAGAGGGTTATCGCCGTGCCATCCGACCACTTGCCGTTTTCGTCCAGAACCTCATAGCAGTAGACAAATACCGGTGTCCTTGCAACCAATGCTGTGTTATACGCCTGTGCCTTGACGGTCATAGCGTATTCGGTTTCCAGTGCTTCGGAAAAGGTCTTGCTCCACTCCAAAGAATAGCCTGCCGAAATATTCACCTCAAAAGGGGAAAGCAGTCCGCCGTAGCTGTAGGACATACCCACACTATATGAAACATTGTTCGAGGAGGACTGCTCCAGTTCATAGCTTTCGGTTATGGTGTAGTCGGTCTCGTTATTTGCCGAATCGCCCAGTGCCGCAAAATAAGGAGCCGCCTGCAAAACCGCCTTGACTTCGGGGTCGCTGTAAGCGTAGCTAACGCCTTTGTAACGGGCGATAACACCGTCCTGGTCTCGGTCGCAGGCAGTGAGCAGTACCTGTGCACCGCCGCCCTTATAACCGCCGTCTGCTTTGTTCGGACCCCAATCGGAGAGTGTTGTTTTAAAGCCGGTAGCCGCGCCGTAATCGGCGGCAGTATCGTTATAAGTGGCGGAAATCAAACCTTTTTTGAAAGAATAAGTATCGTCTCCGTCCCGGCAGGAAGTCACAAATACGATTTGCTCTCTGCCAGCATTGTTGCCGTCAAAATTACCTACAGCAACCGAGCGGATGAATTCTTCGTGCCCGCCGAGCGCACCGTCAAATAGAAAGCCGCTCATTTTATAGCCCTGGGAGGCAACCGTGTTTAATTCGCCGGTAGCGGTGTTGTATGTATACAGCGTGCCGTTGATAAAGACAAAATCTGCGGCACTGGCTCCGTTATAAGCAACCGCCTCCACCGCTAAAGGAGAAACAATGTCTTCGCCATCGGTGCTTTTATATGTCCACTCGTTTGTTGACATGGTTTTGTAATCAGATTGAATAAAGCCATTGTTTTTGTTGTTCAGAAGCGTTGTATAGGCAAGATAGCTTTCATCTGTTTCACCGTAACCTTCGATTTCAGTCTTAATACCTGCAACAACAAGGTCGTCGTAACCGTCATTGTTGATGTCACCTGCCGTTATATTGCAGGCGTTCATACTACTTGACGACTGTACTTCTCCATCGGAGAGCTTGCCCTCGGGGCAGACATAGAAAGATTCATCTGCTTTCTGATCGATAAAAGAGCCTTCCTTCGGCATAGTGCCGCCGTATTTAATTTTTACCTGCGGGCGGTATACATTTTTGTTGTCGCTCGTTATGCAGTTTACATGGAAATACGAAAGCACGGCAAGGTCATCTATATTGTCGCCGTTGAAATCACCGACCACCATTTTTACGCTCAGCTTGTGCATGGCGTTATACAATGTATCTTGTTTTGAGCCGCCGATGCTGTCGTTTCTTGCACCTTTTACCGATTTTCCGCTTTGGTATGTCTCAATATAGAGGTCGTGAAGCAGGTCATAGCCCAAAGATCTGCCATCACCTGTGGTTGTATTATTATGATTACTAGTCAACTTATTGCCGTCAGCATCGTAACGCAATTCCCAGAGGAGACTACCGACATTATTTATATCTTGGTAAAGGTCGGTAGTAACCCATGTTGCCGACTTTTTTGTGCCGGGTACATAGACAATAACGGTTTCCTTGCCATCATTATCGAAGTCGCCGGCGACGACATCAAGAAGTGCGTTTGTCTCATAGCCGTTGACCTGAAAGTCTCCGTCGGAATCTGCGATCCAGTCGAGGGGAAAATTAATAATATAGGTGCCGCACTGCTTACCCGTTACGGTATTGGACAAAATGGCATAAACTTGTTTGCGTGTTCTGTGAACCCCGACATAGACAACATAGTCTTTTCTTCCAGAACCTGTAGGGTCAAATGCTACCGACTGTATAAACGAAAGCTGTTGAATACTACTGGACAAGCTCAAGTCCGGCAGAGAGCCGTCCGATGCGGTGTTGTTATTTGATATAAAGCTTAGCAGGCTTTCCGCCGTTCCCACATCGGCAATTTTTCCGTTGACCGATGATGCGGTGGTTTGCAAATAAAAAAGCTCGTTTTGCTCCACCATCGCAAATGGGCGGTCAACATCGTAACCGTAAGGGTTGGTCGTCTTGTCGTATCCGGCAGGGACGGTGTTTTTCATCAGCGAATTGGCTGCATCGGATGAAAAGGTTGGGCTGTCGCTGCTTGCGGCAAATGCCGAAAGCGGCAGACAGGCAACGATCATCACAAGCGCCAGCGCTGCGCACACTGCCCGTCGGATGATGAATTTTTTGTTCATAGCTCAGGTCTCCTTTGATAATTGGTTTTGCTGCCCGCTACGGCAGCAGAATCTGAAAGCGGATAAGCAAGCGTGACATGATATTTCACGATACTTATGCTATTATCTATTATATCATAATAGGGGCGGTTTCGGTTGTGTCGTTTACGCTGTATTTCAGTCGTTTACGCTGTAAACGGTCGCTTGGGCGAAATGCTCCTTGTAAAAATGCGGATTTTCAAGTACAATAGTATACGGATAATTTTCTCCATATAAAATGCAGAAAAAATGAAACGGGGAGGTGCCTCGTCGGAATGAAAAAATATTTACGATGGATATGTTTAGCGCTGTTTTTTGCGCTTTGCATCGGCATGGTGTGCTTTTTGCAGAATTTCACGAAGCTCAATACATCCATACAATACCTTGAGTGGCAAACCGCCTATACGGTAGGAGCAGACGGCACGGAAACGGAGCTGGATTATACCGTGTCGCCCGAAGTAGGAGACCGCTTTCGACTTGAAACAGTCATCCCGGCAAGCAGCGAATACGGCAATTTGGTATTTGAAACAGCAGGGCTGAATATGACCGTCAGCATAGACGGAAAAGAAGTATGGCAATCGGAGACCACGGTGCCGGAGAATGCCGTGGGACAGACGCAGGCGATTATCCCTCTGCCGCAGGACACCGAGTGCCGCCTTACGGTTACCGGCACGGTGACCGACACGGCGAGCCTTATTTTCCCGCCGCTGCCGCGCTTTGTGCCGGTGGATGCGCAAGAAATCGAAAGCTACGCTTATGCAAACTACTACGGTATTCCTGCCGGCGCTACCGCTTTTATATCGCTGATGATCGCCGGACTGTTCCTTTTGAGCGTGACACGCAAAAAGGCAGATTGGAGTCTGATACCGCTTTTCCTTGCCTCCGTGGGGCTTACGATGCAACGGATTACCAAAGGAATGGGACACCATTTTCTCAGTGACGGGTTGGTCGATTTTCTGAACCGACAGGAGATCGGTATTTTGCTGCTCGTGCTTTTGGTCGTTTATCTTGTGATGAACCGGCAGCGTAAATTTTGGAAATACTTCGGAATCTCCGCTATTGCCAGCGCCGCCGCATTGGGGATTGCATACACGGTATCCTTTTTCAGAAAAAGCTACCTTTCCAAATATATCGGCAGGCTGTTTGCGGATGTTACGGAGCTTGCGGATTATTCGGGACTTTTGTATTGGGTCACCGTTTGGATGGTTGCGGTGTGTGCCGTTATTTCCGCCTATGCCGTAATGCGTTCGATTATTGCACAGCAGATGGAAAGCAAAACGCTCCGTCTGCGCAACGAATTGATTATGAACAGCTATCGTGCGATGGAAAGCAAAGTGACCGACAGCGCCGCCATTCGTCACGAAATGAAGCATAAAATAATCGCTCTTGACGCACTGTATCAAAAGGGCGATTATGAGGCGCTGGGGCAATTGATCGGGGATATAAAGCAGCAAAACGATCACTTGGCGCAAACGCAGTTTACCGAAAATTTCACAGTCAATACGATCCTGCAGGACGCCGCTTATCGTGCCGCCCAGTCGGACATCCGCTTTGAGGCGCTTGTTTCCGTTCCGCCGCAGCTTACCGTTGCGGAAAGCGATCTGTGCGAGCTGCTTATGAATATGCTTGACAACGCACTGGAAGCCGCCGCTGAGGCGGATGCCGGAAAACGGTTTGTCCGCTTTCAGATTGAAACAAAGAACGGCTTTCTTGCCGTCAAGTGTGAAAATTCGTATTCCGGCAAGCGCAGGCAGGATGCGAACGGCAACTATATCACGACCAAGAACGATGCAGAGACCCACGGCTTCGGCTTAAAGCTGATGAGCGCCGTCGCCGTGTGTTACCACAGCATGCTGGATATTTTCACTTCGGAGAATCAGACCTTCACCGTTCAAACGGCGCTGAAGTTGCCGAAAAAATAAGCAAAAATAAAGAAGGGCACCGCTTTAAAATAAACGGAGTCCTTCTTTTTTGTTTTAATAGTTATTGATTTATATAGCGCACAAATGCACTTTGAAAGGCTTTATAATAGGTTCTCCCCATCGGGAGCGTTTCGCCGCTTTGCAGGGAAAGCTCAGTCCGCCCGATTTCCCGTACCTCATCCAAATTCACAAGATAACTGTTGTGACAGCGTGCAAATTGCCCCATCGGAAGCTGCTTTTCAAAATCCGAAAGCGAAAAATAATAGGTGCTGTTATCGGTGCTTTGATGAATTACGATGCTGTGGTTGTAGCTCTCAATGTACCGAATATCCGAAAGCGATAAATGCACCAGCTTATTTCCGATATGAACCACAACCGTTTTAGGTATGTAATTTAATTTGAGATCAGTGTGAATCGCGCTTGCCAAAGCCTCTCGGCGCACGGGCTTTAAGAGAAAATGGATAGGCTGAACGCCGTACCCTTCGCTGAGGTAATCCTCACAGGCTGTTACAAAAATAATGGACACCCGATTGCCTTTATCTCTTAAAGACCGGGCAAGCTCCATACCCGTCATACCTTCCATTTGAATGTCAAGTATCAGCAGCTCAAAAGGACAGCTTTCGGTATCCAACCGTTTTTCAAGCTCACAGGCCGAACGGAAAGACTCAAGCCTATATTCAACACTGTCGTTGGTTAAAATATCACTGCAAAGAGAACATAAATTTTCTCGTATTATATCGTCATCATCGCAAACTGCAATTCGGTATGCGCTCATTTTTCACCTGCAAATTCGGAATTATTTTGTTTGATTATATCATATTTTCGAGCAGATTGCAACCAAGACGGCATATCGGCTGCGCATTACAGGTCAAGGATCGGCTTCGCAAACCCACAAGCAAGAATTGATGCACTTCAAAAGTGAGATACTGTACAGGGTTTGCCTGTAAAAATTTAACTACTTTTTTCATGTCTTTTTCCTCCATTTTGGTTATTGTGTGTTCCTGGCAATTGCCAAAGAGTTTATTTTGTTTTACCTCCTTGAACTTTAGCTTGTTTTTGTTTGCCTGTGCTATTATAATAAATCCGTACAGAGAAACAGTAAAGTAGGCACAATAATGTGCTGTTGTTACCTTTTGGAAACTATTGCGTAAAATAAAGAGCTCGGAGGAATAAAAATGTCAACAAAAAAAGAATTGCCAGCTTGTCCGGTGGAAACAACACTAGCTTTGATAGGGAATAAATAGAAGGTGTTGATACTTCGTGACCTCATTGGCGGCACAAAAAGATTTGGTGAATTGCAAAGAAGCGTGGGGCAGGTAAGTCAGAAGGTTCTCACTTCCAACCTGCGTGAAATGGAAGCTGACGCTTTAGTAGAACGAAAAGTATATGCCGAAGTACCGCCTCGTGTGGAATATAGCCTTACAGCACTTGGACAAAGTTTGAAGCCGATCCTTGACTCCCTGTGGGCATGGGGAGAAAACTATAAAGAAATTAGCAAATAAGTAGTCAGCCACGTTTTTATTTCAAGTTCCAAGATGAAATACGAAGAAACAGAGAGTTATCAGGTAACGGATATGTTTATAAACCACAGACAGATTGCTGACAGATTAGATAATAAACGATAACAGTAGAAAAAGTTAAAATTATCATGGATATAATGATAGAATTGTCTGGAAAAAAGAGTTAAAATATAAGAAAAAGGAATATGTAAAGGAAGATATATATGGAATATTCAGCAATTCTTCATGATATGGACAAAAGATTCTGTTATGCGATTGATAAGGGTTTGTTTGTGATACGCATACAGGTAAAAAAAGATGATATAAAAGAGATAATCCTTCACTATATGGACAAGTATATATCAATAGAAATGAAGGATACACGAAAGACGGTTCCGATGAAGAAAATTGCGTCTTCGCAGTTTCATGATTATTATGAGGCACAGATCCGGATGGATATGATATGTCTCCGCTATTTTTTTGAATTTACAGACATGCAGGGGGAAAAAGCATATTACGGAAACTATGAGTTCAGTAAAGAATGCATTACAAACATAGACAGAATGTTTGACTGTCCGCAGAATCTTAGAGAGGAAGAGATGTTTGAAGTGCCTGAGTGGGCAGCAAATAAGGTCGTGTATCAGATTTTCCCGTCACGTTATGCTGCATCACAGCCGGTGGATAAGGAATTATGGTATAAAGCACCAATTACATTTACGGACAATCTTCACGGTGACATCAGAGGAATTATTGACCATCTGGATTATATCCGGGATCTGGGAATTGATGTTATATATTTGACACCTATTTTTAAATCGGATTCGTGCCATAAATATGACACCATTGATTATTACCAAATAGATCCTTCATTCGGAACAGCAGAAGATCTCAGGGAATTGGTGCAAAAAGCACATCAATATGGAATAAAAGTAGTTCTGGACGCAGTGTTTAACCACACAGGAAGAGATTTTTTTGCATTTAAGGACATCCTTGAAAATAAAGAAAAGTCCAAATATCTGGACTGGTATTTTATTGATAAATTCCCGCTTGATAATGAATCCGGACAGGCACCAAATTTCAAATGTTTTGGCTATTATAGCGGAATGCCGAAGCTTAATCTTAAAAACCCTGAGGTTGAAAAATATGTTACAGATGTTGCATGCTATTGGCTCAAAGAATGCGATATTGATGGATGGAGAATGGATGTAGGAGATGAAATCAGCCATTATTTCTGGAAACATTTCAGAAGAGCAGTTAAGGCAGTGAAGAAAGATGCGCTGATAATCGGAGAAATCTGGCATTATGCGGGAGATTTCCTTGAGGGAGATGAATGGGATACGGTTATGAATTATCCGTTCTATCTGAATCTGATAGATCTGCTTGCAGATGAGAAAATCGGTGTCAGCCGTTTTATACAGAACCTCGGGTATATGAAGGGACGTTTAAACAAAAAATGTTATCCGCTTATGTGGAATCTGATTGACAGTCATGATACGGCAAGATTTTTACACCTGTGCAATAATAAGCAAAAACAGCACCTGGCAGCAGCCTTCCAGTTATTGATGCCCGGAATGCCTATGATATATTATGGAGATGAGTTAGCAATGCCGGGAGCAAACGATCCGGATTGCAGACGTGGTATGTATTGGGATGAAGAATACAGGGACAATGGGATGCTTGAATGGTATAAACGGTTAATACAAGTCCGAAGAACACACGCATGCATTGTAGAAGGCGAATTGGCTGAGACAATCACAAGGGACGAAGACGGAACGATTGTATTAATCAGGAAAAATACCGAGGAGACAGTAGCTCTGATTTTTAATTGCAGTAATGATACGAAGGAATTCAATGAGTATGCCGGACAATACAATTTGCTTGGAGAGAGCGTATTTGACGGAAAAGTAGAGGGGTATGACGCTGCTGTGTTATTATGTGATTCATACTGATGTAATATGTTGTTGCATATGTAAAGACGATGGACTATGATATACATATGCTGCGGGGAGCAAGAAATCAGGAGGACATATAATTTGAAAAAAATACATACCGGCGTTATATTCCAGACAATTATCGGAATGTTAGTGATTGCACTTTTGGTTCTTGGATATACGTTCATTCTGCAGAGGAATTATAATAGTTCGGCACTTGATGAGTCTGTTGCAAGAAACAAACAGTGCGCTGATGCAATACATAAGCATATGTCGGATAAATTTGTCAGGGAAGATTTTGATTCAATATCATCAGTTGACGATATCGGTCTGCCGTGTTATAAGAAGTTGCAGAAGCAGCTTAATGAACTGCGCGCATTGAATTCAACGAGATATCTGTATACTGCCAAAAAAACAGATGACGGAAAGCTGATTTACCTTGTGGATGGACTGGATTCGGATGCGGATGATTATGCGTATCCGGGAACATTAATTGAGAAAGAGATGGTGCCATATATAGAACAGGCTCTTTCCGGTAAAGTTGTTTATTCCAATAAGATAGTGGACACGACATGGGGCCATATTTTTACGGCATGCTATCCGGTAGAAGCATCGGATGGAACAGGGGATATTATCGGGGCATTATGTATGGAAATGGATATGGAAAGCACATATGCTTGTATGGAAGCAGATAATCATAGGGCATTTATGATTTCCATAATTGCGATAGTTGTTTTTGCAATATTGGCAAATATCGTACATATATACTTAAGAAAACAGAAGTATATCAAGATCCAGCAGCGGGAAGAACTGGAGAAAGCTGTCAGTGCAGCAGATGCGGCCAATGCGGCAAAATCAGCTTTTTTATTTAATATGAGCCATGATATCAGGACACCGATGAATGCAATACTGGGGTTTACGCAGCTGGCGGAGCAGGAAGCCGGTGTATCAGATAAAGTCAAAGAATATCTTCAGAAAATCCGGATAAGCGGTAATAAAATGCTCTCTATTATAGATAATGTGCTTGAACTATCAAGGATTGAATCCGGCAAGGTTACAATAGAGGAAACTCCGGTTGCAGCCGGAAGCATAATAGATGAATGCAAGGTTATGATACAGGCCGAAATCGATAAGAAGAAGCAGCAGCTTACCGTTTCGAAGGAGATAATTTACCCGTATATATATATGGATACGGTACGCATTACAGAGATAATCCTCAATCTCATGAGCAATTCCATCAAGTATACTAATGATGGAGGCTGGATTCATTGTGCTATAAGCCAGGAAGAGGATGAGAGAGAAGGATGGTGTATACAGGAACTGACGGTAAGCGATAACGGAATAGGAATGACCCGTGAATTCCAGAAACACATTTATGAGTCATTTACCAGAGAACGTTCCTCAACAGCAAGCGGAATAGCGGGCACCGGACTTGGAATGGGAATTGTTAAGAAACTGGTTGATATGATGGACGGTACGATAGATCTTCAGAGTAAGGTTGGTGAGGGGACGACCTTTAGGGTGAGAATACCGTGCAGGATAGCGACACAGGAAGATACACAGCCGAAGACGGATGAAAATATAGGTAATCCTGAGGATTTAAAGGGGATAAGAATTTTATTGGCGGAAGATAACGACCTGAATGCAGAGATTGCTGTTACACTCCTTTCGGAAGTGGGATTTATGGTAGAACGTGCCGCTAACGGGGTTGACTGTGTGGAAATGCTCAAAGACAGGCCGGCAGGGTATTATTCGATAATTCTTATGGATATCCAGATGCCGGTTCTTGACGGATATAATGCGACGATTAATATAAGGCGGATGGACGACAAAGCAAAGGCTTCAATACCGATTGTTGCGATGACGGCCAACGCATTTGCTGAGGACAGGGAAAAGGCATTGAGCGTGGGAATGAACGACCACATAGCGAAGCCGGTAGATATGAGTAAGCTTATACCTACAATCAGAAAATATATCAAATAAAATCGGGGAGGGGTGCTCTACAACAGGAATTCAATCCAAAAAAACATCGACATTCTGCCGCATACACGTTATAATGATAATAACGAGGATTTTTTTATGAATTATATTATTCTGGACCTGGAATGGAACCAGTGTCCGAGCGGCAAAAAAAATGAAAATAAAGATCTTAAGTTCGAGATAATTGAAATTGGAGCGGTTAAAGTTGATGACAACAGGCAATATGTGAGTGAGTTCCATGAGTTCGTATCTCCGACAGTGTACCGTGCACTCCATAAGATTACAAAGGACATGACTAAGCTTACTATCAGCGAACTTGATAAGAGCGATAAGTTTAATGAGGCGGCCACGCGTTTTTTTGACTGGTGCGGCAGTGACGGCGATTACATGTTCGGGACATGGGGTTCGATGGACCTGGCCGAACTTCAGAATAATTGTAAATATTTTGGAGTGGATCATAAGTTTGAGAAACCACTTGTATTTTATGATATTCAGAAGCTGTACAGTCTGTGCTTTTCGGATGGCAAGACCAGAGTTTCGCTTGAGACGGCGATTGATGAGCAGAAGATTAATAAAGAGATACCGTTTCACACGGCAGTGTATGATGCGATATATACGGCGAGGGTGTTTGAAGTAATCGATTTTGAACGCGTTAAGCGGTATACATCCGTGGATACTTATTGCATTCCGGATAATAAAGAGGAAGAATTTTTCTTCAATTACGGAACTTACACAAAATATATTTCGAGAGGATTTCCGGAGAGGGAAATGATCATGAAGGACAGCAGGGTCCGTTCAATGCATTGCTGCGTATGCGGACGTAATGTCAAGAGGGTGATCAAATGGTATTCCATTGGCAATCAGAGGATGTATTGTGGCGTAGGTTTCTGCGAGCAGCATGGTTATGTTAAGGGCAAGGTTAAAGTCCGTATGACACATGATAACCTCTGGTATGGAATTAAGATTCTTAAACTGACGGATGAAGAAGGCGCTGTACAGATACGTGACAGACAGATTATCAACCGCGAGAAAAGGCGTGAGCGCCGCCATCGCGAGATGGAGCGCCGGCTTAAAGAAGCTGCGGAATCAGAATCTGAGACGACGTGATCCGTAATGGCTTCTGCGGCGTCTGAAGTTGCGCAATATAAATATTATTCCGGCTGTGATTAATCCGACACCGAGTATGATGCCGGCCACAATAGGAATATTGATATGGAACACCGTGTCTTTCGACGGGTTGTATGTGCTGTAAGAAGCATGAGGAACACCGTCAAGACCGGTGTTTTTATTGTTGCCAGTATAATTGATCATAATAGTGGCATTGCCGACATTGGTGTTACCGTAATAATAGGTTATGCATGCAAAACCGCCATCCTTGCCGGCATAGGCCGGATTATCGGAGTAAGTCACGATTCCGGTAAGTTCAGAGAGCTTAACGCTGGTGGGAACCAGAAGGTAAGTGTCATCGGCAAAACCGATTGATATATCCGAGGATGATGATACACGGCCGGTTATATTAAGAATGTCAACCTGTCCCGTCGAAAGGGATGATGCGGAATTATCAAGATATACTTTATGATAATTATTAAAATAGTAGTCAAAAAGGGCGGTTGTGTCTTTGTAACGTCCGGCATCGGTAGATTTCATAATCACGCATATTAACCTTAAGTCATCTTTCTGTGCAAAAGATACAAGGCAGTTGCCGGCAGCATCAGTGTAACCCGTCTTGCCGCCAAGGGAATATTTGTATGCATAATCGCCGCCCGGAAGCATCTGATAACGATGTCTGTAATAGCGGGTAAAATTGCTTTTGTTGGTAGGACCGATTGTGTATACACCTGAATGTGAAACTATTTTCATAAGGGTTTTGTTATTAAAACATGCCTGCGCAATAAGTGCCATATCATAAGGCGTTGTGTAATGGAACTGGTCGGAAAGACCGCTCGGATTTGTAAAATGCGTATGCGTGGCACCGAGTTCTTCCGTGCGGCTGTTCATCATTGATGCAAAAGAAGATACTGTCTGTCCGACATGCTCGGCCAGACCATAGGCGACTTCGTTCGCAGAGCGCAGTATCAGACAATAGAGTGCCTGCTCGATGGTAAGCTCTTCTCCCGGTGAAATCGATGCGTTGGCATCTCCGTAATCAATGCTGTCCACAGCTGCCTGCGAAAAGGTTACGGTATCGGTAAGCGAACAGTTCTCAACAGTCAGAAGTGCGGTGAGAAGCTTGGTCGTACTGGCCGGGTAACATTGTGTATCGGCATTGGAGGAATATAGAATTTCCCCGCTGTCGGCGTCCATAAGAACGACGTAATCGGAACTTATTTTCGGAAATTCCGGAAGCCCCAGGGCAGATGAATCATCGGCCGATACATTAACAGTTTCCGCCGGGTGGCATATAATAAATATTATAGATAAAATAAGTATTGAAAGCTTTTTTATTTTCATATACAATCCTTTAATAGCATTATGTCTATATAATATCCTTTGCACAAAATAAATGCAAGGTTTATAATATTGATATTATCAAAAGAAACAGGAGAGGAATACATGAGACTCAGAAATGTACGCGGCGCAAGGGAAGCGATGATCGACAGTAAATACACTGTCAATGAACCGGAACAGTATAAGGGCCGTTGGAATGAATTTTTCGGCAATAATAATCTGATCAGACTTGAAATCGGAACCGGAAAGGGTAAGTTTCTTATGACACTTGCCACACAGAATCCGGACATTAATTATATAGGAATAGAGAAGTACTCAAGCGTGCTTGTGCGTGCGCTTGAGAAACAGAATGAACTTGAACTTCCGAATGTGGTTTTTATCAGGATGGATGCGGAACATATCGAAGAAATATTTGCAAACGGTGAGATAGACCGGATTTATCTCAATTTCTCAGATCCATGGCCGAAGGACCGCCATGCAAAGCGCAGACTTACATCGAGACAGTTTTTTGCCAGATACAATAATATTCTGGCTGCGGACGGACGTGTTGAGTTCAAGACGGATAACAGAGCATTGTTTGATTTTTCCGTGGAAGAGGTTAAGGAAGCCGGCTGGAAGCTGACGGCCGTTACATATGATCTGCATAACGACGCCATGAACGAGGGCAATGTTATGACTGAGTATGAAATCAGATTCTCACAAATGGGAACGCCGATCAACAAATTAATCGCCGAAAGGTAATAACAGAGGGGGATGGGGTATGAAGTGCTGTATCAAAGACAGAATATATCTGGGCACACTTAAATATGTAAAAGTGAACTGCTATCTGTTGAAATTCAAAAGGGCGTTCACGGAAGTTAAGAAAATATTAAACGGAGGCAGCTGTAAATGCTGAGCCTCCGTTATTTTATCAGAAATCAAAATCGTAATAATCCGCCGGCAGGAACCTGTGATATATGATATGACATCCCTCATCCTTGAAACAATAGAAATAAGGGTCACCAAAATTTTCCGGGAACCGGTACAGTACATCAAATTCCCCGTTATCGACCGGTTCGCAGATAATGTCCGGCGAATACGACATGAACAGTGCCAGAACATCATCGAGCGTGGTGCCGTGTCCGGCCAGAAGATCAACCAATGCCTTGATAAAATCATTATCCGGTGTATTCTCGTGTACATACACGCTGCCTTTCTCCGGAATATTGAAGCAGAAGCGGTCGCCCTTGTGTGTGACAACCACATCTCCCAGAGTGTCCGTTATCTCGGCGGGCATCGCGGCAAGCCGTGCGTTCATCGCGTCGGCGTCATCATGTGCTTCAAGCAGATGGTTGAGTGACGATAACGGATAGTAAAGACGTATTTTCTCCTCGCGGAAACCAAGCTTGGCCTGCTCTTCGCGGATTATATCTATAAGGTTATTTCTTAATTCAGTAAATCCCATTGTGCACCTCCAAAAGTCAGTATATCATAGTGACGTCCATATCGGTAAAAAATATATAAAAAAATTATGAATAAATGGTGAAAAAGTGGTTGACAAACACTGACAAGTCTGTTATCATAACAAACGTGCTCGACGAGAGACAACAATTAAATACGCGCCTTTAGCTCAGTTGGTAGAGCACCTGACTCTTAATCAGGGTGTCCAGGGTTCGAACCCCTGAAGGCGCACTCGAAAGTCGCAAGCTATGCTTTTCGCTGGTTTGAGGCTTTTTTTGTTTTACGGATTTTACGCAACAATCAGGAACCGGTTAGGATTTTGATAATGGGATGATAAAATATGATTAAGTTAAGCAAGCTTTATATGCGAATATACAGGAAATGACGTTGAATTTGAACATAGAAACGTCGAATCGGGAATCGGTTATTTTGCGAAAAATTTCGTAAATTGATAGTGATATTTTGGGGAATGCGTGTTATAATAATTTCGAGCGGTAAAGTCGGGAATACATTAAGAAAGGAAGAAGATATGGATAGAGCGGATATCGCTGTAATCGGAACGGGACCGGCCGGAATATCGGCAGCAATCAATGCCCGTATCCGGAGGAAGTCTTTTCTGTTATTTGGCAGCAGTAAATTAAGTGCTAAAATAGAGAGCTCCGAACAGATAGTGAATTATCCGGCAATCGATGCTATAAGCGGGCCACAACTGAATGAACGGTTTCGTGAACAATTGGTTAAGCTTGAGATTCCAATTATCGATGAACGTATTACCGGCATCTATAAGATGGAAAATTATTATCTCATAATGGCAGATCAGAAGCAATATGAGGCCTCAACCGTTATCATTGCGACGGGGGTCGAGACAGTCAGGGCACTTCCCGGAGAAAGAAAGATGCTTGGCCGCGGTGTGAGTTATTGTGCCACCTGCGACGGAAGGCTGTACGAAGGCCGCAGAATTGCCGTACTGTGTGATAATTCCAATATGGAAGATGAAGTCGATTACCTCTGTTCGCTTGCGGGCGAGGTGGTTTATTTTCCGTTATTTAATAGTGACATGAAGCGGGATAATCTTGTGATGGCACAGTCACGGATGAAGGCTGTTAAAGGAACAGATTATGTCGAATGCGTGGAACTGCAGGATGGAAGTACAATAGCGGTCGATGGCGTTTTTATGTTAAAGCAGTCGGTTTCCGCGGATGTTCTTTTGCACGGACTTGATGTGTCCGGCGGACATATTGTCACGGACCGTAATATGGCAACCAACATGCCGGGATGTTATGCGGCAGGTGATTGCACCGGAACACCATATCAGATAAGTAAAGCAGTCGGAGAGGGCAATATAGCGGCTCACTCGGCGATAGCGTACCTTGGAAGGAGAAATAGTGATGACTAAGCCTAAGAAAATTAAAGAGCCCAAAGTAAAGGCAGTAAAGGCAGTAAAGGCAGCTAAGCCTGTCAAAGCGCCTAAGGCAGCCAGACCTAAGAAGAAAGCAGCCGGCGTTAATAAAATATTCTGGGGCAGGAGAATCGGCATCAAAATGGTTGCAGGATTTCTTATACCAGTGATTTTAATAGTTGTTCTTGGTGTATCCTCATACGCTAAGGCATCCAAAGGTATTATAAAGAGTTATGAGGACAGTATGAGTCAGACCATAGGCATGACCAATGAGTTCTTCAGGCTTACAGTGGACAATGTCCAGGACAAATACAAAGAATATCTTAACAATGCGGATTTAAGCGTTTATTTTAAGAATCTTATGAATAAGAGTGAAAGCATTTCATTTGCAAAGAGATATTCCCAAGAGATGAAGAAGAACATTACAACAGACAATTCCGTAACTAATATGTACATACTTGCTGACAATGTAAAATCACTTATAACGACCAATACGGAAACGGATAAGCTGTACAGTGCTTATGCCGATACGGAAAATGGCTCGATATCGAAGAATGATGCATATAATTTCTATCTTTTCGGTAATGAATCGGCAGCAGACAGTGCAATGGGAACAAGTTCCGACGATTATGGATTGAGACTTGTGCGCCATATGAAGGATTATAGCGCATATCTTATCGTTGATATTGATAAGAAAGTTGTAACGGATGCGATTTCATCCCTTCAGGTTGGCAAGGGAACAATTGCAGCGATAATTACAACTGACGGTACAGAACTTTTAAGCGATGGAACGAACCCGGAGAAGCCTATTTTTACAGATAAGGATTTCTATAAGGACATTGCTGATTCCAGTGAAGGTTCAGGACAGAAATATGTAAAATATAACGGAGAAAAATATCTTTTTATATATTCGGTGCTCAGCGGAAGAGGAGCGACAATATGTGCACTTGTTCCTGAAAGCGTACTCACGGAGCAGGCTTCGGAAATCAAACTTCTTACAATAATACTTGTAATTGTTTCAGCTATTATAGCAGGACTTATAGCAATGGCATTTTCAAGAGGTATAAGCGGCACAATAAATAAGACTAATAAACAGCTTAGACTTATCGCAGACGGAAATCTTGACGCAAGAGTTATTACATCGCATAAGGATGAATTTGCACTTCTTGCGGCCGGGGTCAACGGCATGGCAGAAAGCATGTGCCACATTATCGGCAAGGTGAGAGAGGTTGCACATGAAGTTGCGGCAGCTTCTGAACTTGTTACTGAGAATTCGAGATCGATTCATGAATCATCAGATCAGATTCAGCATTCGATCAAGGAGATAGAGACAGGAACGGCTAATCTTGATACCGAATCCGAGAGATGCCTGTCACAGATGGATACATTATCACAGAAGATACATGATGTCCAGGGAAGTTCCGTAGATATCATGAATATGGCACATAGCACTGAGAAGGTTGTAAAAGACGGTAAGAACAGTCTTTCAACAATGACAGAAAGTGCCGTGGCGACAACCAGAATTACCGGAAGTGTTATTGAGTCAATCAGACTTCTCGAAGAGAAATCGCTTACAATCGGTAATATCATTGAAGCTATTAACAGTATAGCAGCCCAGACGAATCTCCTTTCACTTAATGCGTCAATTGAGGCAGCAAGAGCCGGAGAGGCCGGAAAGGGATTTGCGGTAGTTGCGGAGGAAATCCGTAAACTTGCTGAACAGTCCAGGGAATCTGCGGAAGAAATCAGCAAGATTATCGAAGAGATTACAAGCAATACAAGAGAGGTTGTTGGTATAGCGGACGAGGCAAGAGGAATTGTCAGCAAGCAGGAGACAACAGTTTCCGAGACAGCCAAGGCTTTTGAACAGATTAATGACCATATGTCAAGATTTACAGAATCTCTGGATTCTATAAGCAGTGATATTAATAATATGGAAGATGCCCGTAAACAGACTCTCGGTGCAATGGAAGGTATATCGGCAGTATCGGCTGAGACCGCATCAGGTACGGCAACGGTATACACCAATGCGCAGTCACAGCTTTCACAGATTGAGTCACTTGACAGTGCAGCCGAGAATCTTGCCGAGAAAGCAGAGCAGCTTAACGAACTCCTTGCGGGATTTATTATCAATAATTAAATTAAATTCCGGTAGCTGGATACCATACAGTTGCTTATGTTGCCGAGGATATCTATAACTTGTGCGACATCTTTATCGGTATGTGTAAGAAAAGCATCAAATGTGCCGTGTATAAGGACGGTAAAGAGTAAATCAAACTCTAGACTGTCCTTGTACTGCGGCATTTTTTCATATATTAATTTCTTGATTTCATAATCGAGTCTTTCCAATAAAACAGTACGCCGGCTTCCGGCAAAAAGAATGTGAAACAGTCCGCTTTGTGAGAGTATAGCGGAAGAATATTCTGCAAATCCTTTTGGAGTATCTGTTATTATAAGCTCCGGGTCGGGAATGGAATTGATCACATTTCGGATAAGCTCGTCTTCAAGCTGTCCCGATAAATCATATATATCGTGGTAGTGCTGATAAAAAGTCGCTTTATTGATACATGCTTTCTCGGCAAGTTCCTTCACAGTTATTTTTTCTATATTTTTGGCTGAACGCAGTTCAATGAATGCATTGATAATGCTGCGCCTGGTTCTTTCAATTCTTAAATCCATAGCAGTCTCCTTTTTAGACAATTTGAGTGATTAGTTGTTTATCATACTTATTTAAAAATCCGTTGGTGGAAATAGGTAATAAATGAGTATAAAATAAATATATCATACTAAAACGACTGGTGTCAATTATACGACATGCGTTGCTAAATGGAGAATGGAATGGATATTTACGGATTTTATACTGGCAAAATTTTTGACGCATATGATTTTCTGGGCTGCCATCTGGATGGAAACAGAGGTTATTTCCGCACTTATGCACCGAATGCATCGAGGGTTACGGTAATCGGGGAATTTACCGGCTGGAAGGACTATGAGATGAACCGGATTCACGATGGTAAGTTCTGGGAACTAACCACAGACGGTGTCGAGGATGGAATGATGTACAAATACCGTATTTACGGAAGGGATGGCAACGTGACGGAACATTGCGACCCGTATGGATTTGGGATGGAATTACGGCCTGACAGTGCTTCGATAGCCAGAGATATGAACAGATATGTATTTCATGACACGAAATGGATGCGCGACCGTTCGGACTGCCGCCGGGGTCCTCTTAATATATACGAAATCCATGCCGGCTCGTGGAAAACCAATCCGGAGAATGAGAATGGCTGGTATAAGTATAATGAGCTTGCCGACATCCTGATACCTTATCTTAAGGAAAACGGATATAATTATGTCGAAATGATGCCGATTGCAGAGCATCCGTGTGATAATGCTCATGTACGGTAGAGAAGCACAAAGCAAAACAAGGATAGCCAGCCCTGCCACTATTCCGAAGTCAGGGGAACGCAATAGAAAAATTCATAGC
>ENA-OPWR01000913-OPWR01000913.1-human-gut-metagenome-genome-assembly--contig:-NODE-913-length-24621-cov-5.570748_pt1 | contig 24621 bp, 21 predicted proteins | sample MGYA00241507_ERZ502006 | MGnify/ENA primary metagenome ERZ502006 (study PRJEB25962, sample SAMEA2043041) | human gut metagenome | biome: human gut; feature: human-associated habitat; material: faeces...
CTCCAACTCATAATCCTTGATTTCCGCCGTTCCTACAACCTTTGAATGAGGACATCTGTATGCCATTTGCTCCAAATTTATATTGCTTCCATATGCAATATATAGCTGTTTTTTACTCATTTTCTACCTCCGATCACATAGACATTTCCATGCCCAATTCTTCATCTTCCTCGTACTCTTCAAAATCGCCACATTCGCTTTCTGACGGCTCTGAAATTTCATCGGGTACATTTTCGTTTAACTCCTGAACCTCGCTTACAGGCTCGACACGCTGCCCACGGGCGGCGATTCGCTCTTGTTTTAACCGTTCTCGTTGCGCAATGGCGTCCTCTTGATGAAGCCACGCTATATTTCCCTCAAGATGAGAAAGCAGATGCTTTCTGCAGTTTTTAAACTCCTGCCCATTCAGACCAATTCGTATAAGCCACGTTCTGAAAGTGTAGCGAGGATTCTCACTCTGAGTCACACGAGGACTTGCAGATTTCTGAGTCAGAGCCTGATTGCTGACCGCCAAAACCAGTGAAATATATGCTCTCAGCACTCCTGCGTTCAGACAACTATTGAAGGCTCTCACCTCGATATTGTTGTCGGTAAACACAGGATGTAAGTTTAGGCATCGATACCTAGAAGAGTCGTAATGTGAGTGATAGTCAGAATTATCGCCATACCACAGCCTTTTTATCGTTTGCAAATCCGTCGGCTTTCTACGGTTTATTTCCTCAAGAAAACGCTTGTCCACTTTTTTGCAATAATGCCGTTCACGTCCCGAATCTACCTGTAAAGCCTGATAGAGCATATCTTCTTTGCTTGCAAAAATGTTCACCAAATTACGAAGTTTTTGCGCATTGTAAGGTTCAAAATCAATGTGAATATGGATTCCAGTTGACTCGTTGCAAATACCTCCGCTTCGCCGAATGGAACGCACAACTTCCTGAAGCGTTGCCATATCTCCATATTCTAGAATCGGAGTTACAAGTTCGACAGAGTGAAGTTTAGAAGCCGGATCTCCGTTCTTATTCGTACATCGGATACTTGCGTCGGACATAATTTTCCAGCGCCTATTTTTACTATCGTAAACATCGTATCTGTCGTAACTGCCGCCGAAATGCTCCGGTGAACCGCCAATAACCTTTGCGACCGCCTTTGCCGCTGCCGATCTTGTTAAGCCTGTACACTCTATTTCCACTCCGAACCGCTGAGTTTTTATTCCATCAAAATTCTTTGACATTTTATCTCACCTCGCTTTCGCCAAAAACAGCTTGCAGATTTCTCCGCAAGCCGTAAATTTTAATCGTTATTCAATTTCCGTTCTGACCTCGTATCCGCCCTTGAAAATCACCAATATTTCGGTCTTGCTCAGTACTTTTATGCACTCGATTAATTTGCGTATCAGCACATTATCAAAGGTTTCCATCTCAAACTTTTCATGCTCTATCATATCCATGATCTTATCAAGTTTTTCCTGAGTTTCAGCGGAAGTTTGATTCTGTGATTTCAGCATTGCAAGCCGTTCGCTCAACTGCTGTTCTTCCGCATAAAGCTTTGCAAACTCACTGTCAAGCTTATCCTCATCGCAGCCGCCCGAAGCTATCAATCCGACTAAATCATTTCTTGCTTGGTCGATTTCCCTAAGCCTTTTTTCGGCAGCTAAAATATCCTCCTGACCCTGACATTCAAGTACCGAGCCGATATTTGCTTTCAAAATCCTCACAATATCATCACGGCAGGAATAGTAATTATTTATTGCCCTGATTATCGCCTTATGGAGCTGTTCTTCCTTGATCGTAGGCGAATCGGGACAATACTTTTTGCCGTGTTCCAATCTGCTTATGCAACGCCAGACCACCTGCATTTTACCGTTTCTTGACCATATCCTGCGTCTGTATGGAGTTCCGCAGTGACCGCATATCAGCAACTCGGATAACGCATATTTTCCGCTGTATTTGCCTTGCTCAGTTTTGGTGTTATCACTGATTTTTCGCTTGGAAGTGCGCCTTGCAAGTTCCTGTTGTACTCGGTTATATGTGTCACGGTCAACTATCGGAGCGTGATGGTCAGTAACCAGATACATCGGTCGCTCTCCGTTATTTTTCACCACTTTGTGAGTTATGCAGTCCACCGTGAAAGTCTTTTGCAGAAGTGCATCGCCGACATATTTTTCGTTTTTCAGAATCCGCTGAACCTCGCCTTTACTCCAGATATTTTTGCCTGTAGCCGTCCTTCTGCCCTGAGCCATAAGCGTATCTGCAATATTTAAAAGCGTGTATCCGTCAAGGTACAGCGTGTAAATCAGTCTTACTGTTTCAGCTTCATCAGGTACAATTTCGGGCTTGCCGTCCGCCCCTTTTTTGTAGCCGAGAAGATATTTATACTGAAACTGTACCTTGCCCTCACGGAAAGCCTTTTCTTTGCCCCAGCTTACATTTTTGCTTATGGATTCACTCTCAGCCTGGGCGAAACTGCCGTACAAAGCAATCATAAATTCGCTTGTCATTGTCAGCGTGTTTATATTTTCCTTTTCAAAAATAACGCCTATCCCCAAGTCTTTAAGTTGTCGAACATATTCAAGGCAATCCACGGTATTTCTAGCAAATCTTGATATCGACTTAGTTATCACAAGGTCAATTTTTTTGTTCTTGCACATCCTAATCATGCGGTTAAACTCGGTACGTTTTTTCGTTTGAGTGCCTGAAATTCCTTCGTCTGCAAATATTCCTGCAAGCGTCCATTCTTTCTTTCGATTAATTAAATCGGTGTAATATGCAATCTGCACCTGATAGCTGTTTTGCTGTTCCTCTTGCTCTGTACTTACACGGCAGTATGCGGCAACCCTCAATTGGTGATATTTATCACGGTTTATTTCCGTCTGCGCTTTCGCAGGAATTACTGTTACATTCGATGCTGTGCTCATTATTTACCTCCTCGATGTTTTGAACGGTTTGCGCAGCAAATTGCGGACATTGTCCGCAAAGGTCAAAACTCGCATTTGAAAGCTTTGCTTTCAAATTGTCCTTCTCCGTTATATTTTTAATTCGCACTCCATTTATGAGTTCAACCTCTATGGTACAAAAATGGCTTATCCAAATTCGTGAAACACACGCTTTGAATAAGCCAATATCCAACGTATTTAATTGTTCGTGATTTTTAAGAAGTGCCTTGATTTCATTAGTTTTCTGCGGACTGCCATTGTAAGTACAGCAGTCGTACTTCATCTCGGCAAGTTTGAAAATTTCAGATTTCACTCGGTCAAAGTCCACTTGTATAGAATCGGACATCTGATTAATTTCATTTTGTTTTCTAATCACATCTACAGTAGGGGAATACACGCTTATTTCACCGCTGTTTTCAATCAAACTTGGATTTGCGATAGCTGTGTTTAAAACGGTCAGTACTGCTCCGATTATCATTTGGTCGGTCAGTCGATATTCATATTTAAAGCAATCGAGATTTCCGCAGTTCCAATATTCACGTCCTTTGCCGTTGGCTTTTCTGAAAAGCTTTTCTCCGCATTCAAGGCAGTATGTAACCTTTCTGATTTCCTGTAAATCGTCTGAGATAACGCATAGCGTAGCAGCTTTTCTCACTCGCTTTTCATTAGCCTGCCTAAAAATATCCTCATCAATTATCTGCTGATATTTATCTGTTCCCAGATATTTCTTATTTTCGATTATCCGCTTTACCATATTTTTGTTCCAACGGTCGGAATCGGTACTATATCGTATTTTTTCGGACTCCATTAGTTTTGCGATTTGAAGTAAACTGCTGCCATTCAGATATTCGCTGAAAATCGTTGATACTGCGTAAACTTCTTTCGGAATGGTAGTTATTTCGCCGTTTTTCATGCAGTAGCCGAACGGTATTACTCTGTTTTTGGGCATCTAATTTCACCTCCATGTACAACAATACTACAAAATTCTGCGGAAATCCAGTACCAAAACCAACAAAGAAAAGCTCTGCAATTTTACTGCAAGGCACTTTCCGTTATATCTTTTCTTTGAACTTCAATCCGCCAATCAAATGAAACTCCAGCTCATGCTGATCTATAACAACAATTTTCTCAACGATATTCTCAAACGCCGATTCATCAAAATCAATCATGATATTTTCTCGCTTTTCAAAAAAATCAATCAACATTTCAATCTGATCAAGCGTTTCATCCTCATCGTCGGAACGTGTAAGCTTTTTCAGCTCGGATTGCAGTTTATTGATTTTAGCTGTAAGTCCCGCAGTCTGCTCAATATACTTAGCCTCGTCCAGAAATCCTTTTGTTTTCAGCCTTGCGAGTACATGTGTCTGCTCCTTAAGTTTTGCGATTTCTTTGTGAATATCCATAACATTGGTGTTTCCGCTGAATCTTTTCAGCTTTAAATCCTGTAACGACGTTTGGAGAGGTACAAGAATTTGCTTGTAATTGAATAACAGTTTGTTGTGAAGTATTATAAAACTCTGTCTAATAAACTTTTCCTCAATTCGTTTATTTGTGCATAGTTGCGCTAAATTGTCATGCCTGCGGCAAACCCAGTATATTTTATCGCCACTACATTTACGCTTATATTTTGTTCCGCAGTTGGCGCATATGATTTTTCCGCTGAATGGTGATTCTGACAATATGTTCTTATGCTTTCTACATTCTATTAGAGCTTGTGCTTTCTCAAATGTTTCTTTTGATATTATAGCTTTGTGTGTGGCTTGAATATAATATTGAATTAACTCACCTTTATTAGGGAGTTTTCTATACGGAAGTGTATTCGTGGTAAATGTTTTTTGATATTTTGAATCACCGATATACTTTTCATTGGACAAAATATATCGAATGCCGTAATAACTAAAATTATCCTTATATGATGAATACTTATTTTGACAAATCTCTGAAATCCGCTGATAACCAATACCATTCAGAAACATCTCAAAAATCTCTTTTACAATCTGAGCTTGTGTTTCGTTAATAATTAACGAGCCATTACTTAACTTGTAACCAAAGGGCGCAGAAAAAACATTTACTGTTCCTTTTTCAAATCTTTTTTGATAACTCCATTTTATGTTTTTGGAGATCGAAGTTGATTCCTCCTGCGCCAAACCTCCCATAATTGTAATCATCATTTCATCGGTCATATTGGCAGTATCAATATTCTCTTTCTCAAAATATATCGTAATTCCAAGTGATTTAAGCTCTCTGACGTTTTTCAGACAATCCCTTGTGTTTCGGGCAAAACGGCTTATGGACTTTGTATAAATTCTGTCAATTTTTCCTTTTCGGCAATCCTTCATAAGTCTCTGAAACTCGTCACGCTTGTCCTCACGGGTTCCTGTGATACCCTCGTCAGCATATATGTCGATGAGTTCCTCTGTTTCCGAATTATCGAACACCTGACTATAATACCTCATCTGAGCCATAAATGAGTTAAGCTGATCTTCAGAATCGCTTGATACTCGGCAATATGCGGCGCAACGAATTTTTGTATTTTGTTCTTCTGATATTGTAGGCTGTATCACCGTTACTGTCGGCATTTTCTCACTCTCCTTTCAACCAACAAGAATACCACAAATCTTTTCAGAATGGTATCACCAAACCTGACAAAATTACTTGTCCGAATTTGACATATTTTCATCTGCCTGCTTTGCCGCAGTACAGAGACACATTGTGAATACTCCCGCTGTACCGCCTGCAAGCAATCCAATAATAAATCCTACCATTTCTGAACCTCCTTATGCTGCGTCCCTTGAAGACGGAAACTGACTGTATATATCCTCTGTATTTTTGCTGTTGAAACTCTGTTTTTCGTCTTGTTCAAGAATTTTATCCAGTTTATCGGCAAATACTTTTGCCATAAAATCGCTGTATTCTGCCTGTCCGAATTTAGTCATCAAAATCAACTCCTATACTTATTTTCATTGTCTCATCGATTTTATTCATTATCCCGCTGTCCAGAGAACCTATATAGCTCCGAAGTCTGCAGCGGTCAATTGTACGAATCTGCTCCGCAAGAATAATCGAATCTTTAGGCAGTATTTTTGAATTTCTTACGCAGATATGCGTAGGAAGCTTGTTTTTCTTAGCTGTTGACAGCGGTAGAACCACAAGCGTAGGACTATGTTTGTTCCCGATATTATTCTGTACGACCAGCACAGGGCGAATACCTCCTTGTTCCGAGCCGACAACGGGATTCAAATCGGCATAGAAAATATCTCCACGTTTAATCAGCATTTCATTCACCTTTTCTGTATCTTACACAGCTGTGAAACGGACAGAACAGTACGTCTGTATTCCTGTCATACCACACACAGCCAAAGCATGGATGCTTGTCAGATAATCTGACTGTTGGAGTAGAAATATCGACTCCGAATTTATTGTATTTATATTGAAAATACGTTTTTTCTGATGTATCATTATCGTTCATATATCAGCCTCCTGACCTTTGAAATTTTATATGTAACAGGCGGTCTGCTAAAATGTGCAAACCGCCATATAAATTCGTTTTGCCTTCGTCTGATTCGTTAGTTTCAGACGATTTTCCGTGATATTTGTTCTCAACGACCGTCACGGCGGAACTCTGCAAGCTGCGGTCAGCGTAACCGCATCATGGGCGTTTCACCCGCTCTTTTAGCCCTCATTGGGAAGTATCATTATCCTCACACGTTTCATTGCCGACTTTGGTTGCTGTCCAAAGGTCTGTGACTTGTCTTTTTCGCTCGCTTTTTCAAGGTTTTGGCGGACATCACATTTGGCTGCCGAGATTTCATACCGGCCGTGTGATTAACGTACTTGCAGAGTTGCTATTCTGTTGTCAAGATGCTGTCGGGAAAATTCTCCGAATTATTCTCATCGATTTTTCCCTTCACTACTTACTGGCAACGAAATTGAGGTTTGTAAGGGATTTATTTTTCGTTTTCAAATAATTTCAGCACTTTCACCAAAATTCGATGTACTTTTTCGTGCATTGTTTGTCTGATAATGTCATATTCCTTGGCAAGATCATTCTGACTTTTATTCATCCAGAAAAGCTGATAAATAATTTCACGTTCGTATGGCTTGAGTTTTTTCATGACCTTTTTGAGCTTTACCAAGTCATGCTCCAAGCCTAACTGCTCTAAGATGCGCTCCTCAAGCGGAACAACCGTACTATCCTTGATAATTCTCTGCTCGTAATTTCCGCCGTATGTATACTGTTCTAGCGAAACCGGAATAACCTTCTTCCAGTTCCTATCCTTTTGCGTATATTCTCCGTGATCCTTCTTGGAAAAGTGATCCGTATACTGGCTTTCCTCGCATTCCAAAACGCTGTCGCCGAAGCTGATAAACCAACGGTTTTCTTCTTCCTTTGCTTTGAGATACTCTTCCTCAGTAAATTCGGAATACTTCTCACTTCCGCCGTTTCTGTTGTATTCAAAATATTTTGTTTTCATCGTAATTCCTCCGTTTTGATTTTCTTGTTTTTTGAATCAAAACGAAGGCTTACGGGTATTTTGCAATTTGGCATTGCCAATATTTAAAAATGGGCATAAAAATAGACCTTTCTGCTTTTAAAACAAAAAGGTCTGAAAAGAAAAAGGAGTATAACTTTCGGCTTTAAAAGCTTTTGTTATACTCCATAAATCAATTTTTTCAATTAATCAGCATTCGTTATACCTTTTTTTGAGTTTCGGCAGTAACAGGAACAAAATAGCTGCACCTATTACATTCTCGATTATGAGACAAATAATCAGTGTTGTGTTCAAACTGCTTATCTGCTGTCTTGACCGCTCAACTGCCTCTGCTAAATAGGTTTTATCTGCGTAACTGTCAAGTTTTGCGTTCTGTTCGGCTACTTTTACTCTCCACTGAATAAAGCTTATAATGGTTGAGATGATATTGATTCCGATATTTATAATCGAAAAATTTCTGAACCATTTATCCGAATCCATTGGATAATCATAACAGCCCTTCTTTGAAATAACGCCGATATTCCAATATGTAATTAAGCAAATGAACAGCATACTTATCGCCGATACGACAACCGCTTCAATAATCAGAAACGGTGTTGAATAAGTTTCCATGTGTATGTGTTAAAATGATATGAACCTATAAAAATAGAAATTCCAACCGAGATATGGTATAATAAGTTTACCACAACAAAAAACACCGACTCGGAGGAATTTCTAATGAATATTATAACACAAGAAGCGAAGAAACGTCAAGCTGTAGTTAAGCAGGCAAACAGAAAAGGGAAAAGTTATGCAAGCAGAATTTACGGTGTCAGTTTGTCAAGCGTAAAGCGATGGTGCAAGCGTTATGACGGAACATGGGAGTCATTAAGGGAAAAATCACACAGACCGCATAGCCACCCGAAACAACATACCCAAGCAGAGGAGCAGCTAATTCTCAAAAGCTTTCAGAAAAAATTCCTGCGCTATGGCTGGGACGGAGTATATGATGAAGCTGTAAAAAACGGCTATACACGCAGCTTCAGCGGTATGGTATATGCTGCTAAGCGAATGGGACTGGGTGGAAATAACAGCCCCAAAAAGCCACCAAGGAAGCATGACCGACGTTATCCGGAACAGCTCGTTCCGGGCGAAAAGGTACAGCTTGATGTCAAAGAAGTACCGTATAACTGCCTTAGAGGGGCATTAAAACGCGATGGCAAGCACCTTTATCAGTGGACAGCTATAGACGAATGTACTCGAATCCGCTTTATATACGGTTTTGAGGAGCATACGCCTGAGAATACTGTAAAGTTTTTCAAAATGCTTCAAAAAGCATTTTCGTTTAAGGTAAAGACAGTACAAACTGATAACGGAACAGAGTTCACCCACAAATACATAAGTGATGATAAGGAATGTCCTTTTGATACAGTACTAAAAGAAGCGGGAATAGAGCATAAGCTGATACCTCCGAGAACGCCGTGGCATAATGGTAAGGTGGAGAGAAGTCACAGAAATGACCAGAGATATTTCTATGCTTGGGAACATTTCCGTACTCTTGATGAATTGAATCGCAAGCTCAAGGAGCATCTGAATTGGAGCAATAATAAGACAATGCGTACACTTGGCAGAAAAAGCCCTGCGAAAAAATCTCTGTAAATTAATCAACTGTGATAAAAAAGTTAGTTGGGAGTGGCATGAAAAATTTGCCGCTCCGATTTTTTACAGTATACAATGGATACTGTATTTTGTCAAGGTTCTTTTTGAAAATCAGCCGAGCCTGTCGGGATACATGATCTCCAGCTCGCCAAGAACTATGCCCCAGTTCCTCAGCGGCATAGTCCATTTTTTCGCTATTTCATGAGTTGCAAGATACAGAACCTTCAGGAGCGCTGTATCGCTCGGAAATACGCTTCTCTGTTTGTTCAGACGACGATAGCCGCTGTTAAGGCTTTCGATGGCGTTGGTGGTGTAAATGACCTTTCTGACCTCTGCTGAAAACTTGAAAATCGGCGAGATAACATCCCGGTTTTTGTACCAGCTTTTCATGGCGTTTGGATAATCTTTCTCCCACTTCTCCGTCACACGCTCAAGCTGCTTAAGTGCAGCGTCCTCAGACGGTGCATGGTAAATTGTTTTCAGATCATTAGCAAATTCTTTCTTGCTTTTTTCGCCAACATATTTCAGCGTATTTCGCACCTGATGAACGATACAACGTTGTAATTCTGTCTGTGGAAATGCCGTATTTACGGCTTCTTTCATACCCGAAAGGCCATCGGCACATATCACGAGGACGTCCTTTACGCCGCGATTTTTCAGCTCATTCAGGACTCCAAGCCAATATTTTGCACTTTCGTTTTCTCCAATATGTATGGATAAAACTTCCTTGTGACCTGTCAAATTTACTGCGAGAATCACATATGCAGCCAGCTTCCTGATCTGCCCGTTATCACGCACTGAAAAGTGTACTGCATCGATGAAAACAATCGGATACACTTCATCAAGCGGACGATTCTGCCAATCTTCTATCTGCGGAAGAAGTCTGTCTGTGATGTCGGATACCATACCATCGCTGACCTCAAATCCGTAAATATCTTCGATGGTATCGCTTATCTGGCGTGTTGTCATGCCCTTTGCGTACAGCGAAATGATCTTCTGTTCAATGCCGGAGATGTCCTTTTGACGCTTTTTTACCACCTTTGGCTCAAATGTTCCGTCTCGATCCTGTGGTACTTCGATCTCTGTTTCGCCCAAATTTCCACGTATCTTCTTGGTTTTCCTACCATTACGGTAATTGGAGTTGTCCGAGCGTTCATATGAACTGTACCCTAAGTGTTCATCCATCTCTGCCTCAAGCATTTCCTGTATAGTGCCGCCAAGAAGATCCTTCAGAGCATCTTCTATATCCTTTGCTGACCGGATATCATACTCCTCGAGCAGCATTCCGATGATGTTCTTTTTTCCTTCGCTCATTGGTTCTCTTTTTCTTCTTGCCATAAAAAATCAGCCTCCTGTGTTATTTTTATTATATCACAGTTGACTGACTTTTTACAGACTTTTTTTCAGAGGGTCAATCAATAAAACAATTAGAATGATTGCAGTTTTTTAACTTACCAAAGAATTGATTCATTCATTCGACCTCCTTTGTTCCAAGTAATGACCCTTGTATAAGTTCCAACAGATTTATATTCTCTTGCCATTCCTGCTTCATGTAATTCATACATCTCTCCATCAGTAACAAGACCGCCTCGAAGAGGAGAGCCTTACTCCCAATCATAGAAATCAATTAAATTATATGTTATAGTTGCAATATAACCATTTCTATTTTTTGCACAATGCATGCTCATTGCAGAATCAGCATCACCAATCGAATACCACCAATCAGTTGCAATCTCCGTTTCTCCGACACATCCTGTAGTAGAAAAATTAGTTCCTGGAAAAGCTGTGGCCGGATTTGTAATAAACCATTTTATCAAAACCATTTATTTTGGCATTTTGCTGTTGAAATCAGTGTATACCGGATCAGAAGTTTTAATCTTTACAAGAAGATCAACATAATACGCCTCATCAGATAGTCCTTGCATATGAATTGTTATCGCCCTTGCTTTATCTTCTGTCGCATATACAATGTTTCGTGAAGATAAAAACATAGAAACAATCAATGTAAATATAACAGCTACTATGCTATTTTTTTCACTACAATTCCTCCTAGTTATGATATGTATAAAATATTGCTGAACCCAGACACCTACATTAATTAAAATTATTCGCAAAAAATGAGCAGAAAAAATATAATAACTCTGTAAATATTGAGGCTGCTCTATACCACCTAACTTAGATTGAACTATTTAGACTTATTGCTGTCGATTAGTCAGTATATTATATATACCAATTAGAATTGAACAAAGTAATGCTATCCCATTAAGACTATAACTTAGAATCATACCGAAGCCGCTTCCTGCATTAGGTGTTCCATAATCACCGTTGAAAGCCATAAATATATGAATAAAAAAATCAGTATCGTAAAATATATAACCGATTATAACAGAAAAACAAATGGTCAATATAACACCCAAACAATATATTTTTATATTATGGCTGCTTAACTTAACAAAAAAAGCCAACTGTACCGCTGCATAAATAATAAAAAAAATAAATATAGAAATAACAGAAGCTATCCCTGCTCCTAAATATGCAGTTAAATTAAACAAAAGAGCATATATGAAACTCATCAATACATATTTAACATATTTCATCATAATAATCATATCCCCTTTTGATGAAATCTAAGTCATCCTGATTATCAATAGTATTACCAGTACTAGCGGCATATCCGCTTCCTTTATATAAGATATTTAAAGTAAATCCTGTAGCATGACCAGTACAGCCATATAGATAATTTCCTAAGTTTTCAGAATTCATAATAATATCATTATATACAAATTTGAAACCCTGAGAAAAATAATGAATAGTTGATATCGTATTATTCCAACTTTCCCGTACTTTCACATCCCAAATTCCTCCATGATTAACATTGGTATAGAATTGAACATATCCGTTAAATGAAGGATAGTATATAAAGCTTTCCGCTGCATTTGTCATATCTGTTATAATGTTCTTTAATGGTTCCGTATAATCTAAATAGTATACAGTATCAAATTTGCCGTTAATATCACTATAGATTGAAATATCATTGTTGATTTGTTCAATATTTAATATCGGAACCACACTCGGAATATAATCAAAAAATGTTTTACCATAGCCTTCTGCAGTTAAATTACAAAGCATTTTATATTCTGTATGTGCTTCAACAGGTTTGTCACCAACATAGAATCCATGATTAGCAGCAACATTAGCGATGGTCAAATATGTTATATCATCAATTTCTATAAACCACTTACCGTAAAATTCAACTTGTTCGGAAATATTCAATCCATAATTAAGCTGAAAATTTTGAATTGCCGACTGAGTTGCTCCCCCCATTGCACCATACGCCGACCCTCCCATATCCAAAAAGCCTAAATATTCCAAACATCTTTGTAATGTTGTTATTTTCAACTCTGTTTCGCTAGCGTTCTTTAAGGAAAAATTAAAATCAACGACACCACTATAAAATTCAATAAATTCTTCCCAGCTCATTTCGCTATCTTTTCCTGTAGCCGTATATATATCATATACTTCTGAAACATTGTCTTCTAAATGCAGCATATATGCATTATAAATTCTTTCTATTGACAGTTCTTTCATGACTGCGCCATTATTATTGACGGATTTTGGTTTTGGATCAAAATTATCTAATAGATTATCCCCATCCGTATCCTCCACCGTAGGATCACTCAAAAACGGCGCAACCCTCACAACATCAAGATAATCATCTAAACCGTTTAATTCCCTTGTCTGTTCATTCGATATCTTGACGTCACCTTTTAATTTCAGCACAGTTTTCAAAGTGGGCAGCACAGGTTCATTATCCGAATCCCATGCAAGCATACTGTTCCTGCTGTCAAACTCCTGCCAATCCGTCAAACTGTCGGTATCGCTGTTTGTCCATGCTCCTCTTTTTAGAGGTGATACCAGTGTGAGTTTTTTGAAGTTGTTTCCGATAACTATATAGTATGTTTTTGGTTTGTAGCTATCTTTTTCGTATATAAATCCAAAATTATTCAGTCCGAAAAATGCCTCACCATTGCATGTTCCGTCATTATTTAAATCATTCCAGTAGCCGAATGTTCCCGACGTGCACAGCGGATTTGTATTTCTGTACATCATCAGCTTATCTTCTTGTCCGAGATAATTATCCGGCTGTGTCGGAGTCCATTTGGTATATGCGCTGAAATCTTCTCCAGTAAGCCATCTCCAGCCACTTGAGGTGTACTGTCCGCCTATCCAATAAGAATTTTTCGTACCCTTTGAAAGCAGTTTTTCTTCAATGAAACATTGCTCGTCAGAATCGTTTATTGTTACCAGATGTCCGCCGAGCGCCTCGCAGATATCCTCTGCGCTGTCCCAGTCATAGCCGGAAACCGAGCAAATTCCATAGGTATGTCCATTATAGTTTGCTTTTATCATGCTACTTTCAATAAATTCTTCTGTGACTGTTTCGGCTAACGCCATCACCGCAATCTCCGGTTCTTCAACCTCAAATCCCAGACTATCCAGCCACATTTCAATATCCATCAGACAATACGTTCCCAGTTCGCTTGCCTCGCAAATGACGGTATTGTTTTCTAAATCATATGTAGTTTCCACAGGAAGCAGCATATGCAGATCTTCATCAAATCTGAATGCCTGCAAACGCTTTATACCGTCAAGCTCCTCCGTATATGCTGTATACTTATCACTTATATTATTGGTATAATTATCCTTTATCTTATAGTATAGCACACATTCGTCAACTTTGCAAGTGCTTTCGTAAGAGATTTCTACACTTTTTCCGAGAACTGCGTCGTTTTTTATCGCATTCGAGTACGGCGACTGCTTGATCTCTGCGCTGTTTACCGCATAGCCCGAAGATTTGAATTCTACTGTCAACTCGTAAGCGTTATCCTCTGTATTAATATCCTCCAGAGCCTTGCTCTCCGCAGGAATACTTTGCTCAAAAACAAAATCTGCGTCAGGTACTTCAAACGTCTCAGGATCACTCGGATCAAGCCCGATATGCGGCTCATCCCCATCCGGCAAACCGTCCCTGTCCGTATCCGGATTCAACGGGTCGGTGTGATAATCATTCACTTCTTCTCCGCCTTTCAAACCATCGCCGTCGGTATCGTCATTCTGCGGATCAGTTCCCAACTCTATCTCCTGTGCATTGGTCAATCCGTCTTCGTCAGGATCAGCGTCTGCGTCCGAAACACCATCGGTTACCGAATCATACTTTGTGGGATCCGTTCCTGTTATGTATACTTCCTGATAGTCGGTCAGACCATCCCCATCAGTATCGGGATTATTCAAATCTGTACCGATCATATTCTCATAAATGTCCGGAAGCCCGTCACCGTCGCTGTCAAGAAAATCAACAGAATATTCATCCTCTGTTTTTGTTACAACAAAGGGAACAGACTCGATTGTTTCACCGAAATCATTAGGAATTGAAACTTTAAAATATTTTGTTTGAAAATCCTCAGTGATGACATACTGATACGAGTCAGCATCCGAAACTTCTGAAACCAAGGTGTAGCTTTCATTATCATCAGACTGCCATACATCGAAAACCTCGGCTTCATAATCGGTATACCATTCAATATCTATTGCATTCGCTTCGTTATTGTAGTCGCCGTAGGCATAAATTGAAACTCCATCCGGATAATTCTTTATGAAGTCAATAAGGCTTTCATTCGCAACGACTTCTGTCAATGAAGTGTTAGATATTTCCGGATCACCGTTCTTAACGCCTGTAAAACCAAGTGTTACGCTTGAATTAGCATATACGGTGCCTGTATATGTTCCTTTCAAACGATAGCTATACGGTTCTAACTCAGTTACAGTAGCTGCCCAGCTATTCGTAATCTCGGTAATGGTAAAGTTTGTATCAAAGGTAAGTTCCCATGCTTCAATAGGGGAATCGGTGTTATTAGTAATTACGATAGCTCCATTGAAGTTATCTCCCCATGTTTCGTTGACAACTAGCTGAACATCGTAACCGGATTCCTTATTGATGCGCCCTTGACAAAGCTTAAAAGCTTCGGGAACAGCTTCACAATTATCTACTGTATAGCTAAAAGTGATCGAGGAATTAGGCTCAATCCGTGCATTATATCCTGCATTTTTAACATATGAAACTCCGGTAGACGTCTCAGCCCACTGTGCGTCCCAAATGCTTGAAGTGCTGCCGTTTGGATCAAAGTACAGCATCCAGTTTTCAATTGTACTGTCACCTGTGTTGGATAACGTAACGGAAACAACCTCCGTATCACCCCATGAATTAGTTACATTGTAGGAAACAGCATAATTGTCGTAGACATAATTCTGCGTTGTAAAATCCTCTGCCAGTACTGGGATACTGGGTACAAGAGTTGCCGCCATAGCTAAACTCATTACGCCGGAAAGTATTCGTTTGAAGTTGCTTTTAAGTTTCATAACTTCTCCTCCGTTTCCGCTCCTGCTTTTTTATCAGTCTTCTTTTGTGAATTTCTTCATGCCTTCAGGCTCTTTGGGCTGATTGTACCACCACCAGCAAGCCTTAGAACTGGAACCGACTCCAATCATCAGCGCAAGGGCTGCCAATGACGAACCGTATTTCAGCATGAGCTTTTTAATTGCTTTCATATTCTTCACCCCTTTTCTTTTTCAAAAATTTATGCAAATTCTCCGGCTCCTTCGGCTGACAATAGGTTATGCTGCAGGCTTGACCTGTTACTAATGTCGTTATGCCATAGATCGCACTGAGAATTAACGTTATGACTATTCCTCGCTTTGTTTCCTGATCTGGTTTCCTCATTGTTTAATTGCTCTCCCGGATAAAAAATACGCTATACTTTTCCTAGCTGATCCTAGTTTTCAGTATAGCGTATACTATTTATTTTTTTCAAGTCTTTTGCGCCAAAGTACCTTTTTGGACGTCATTTGTTCTTTCCGTTAATACTTTATTAACATGTCGGCTGTGAATGTTTCGTCCTCCCATTCAAAAGATGTGACTCCACCCAACTGATCCGCAGCTTTTTTTATACTGCTTACACCTATACCATGTAATCCATTTCCTGACTTACTGGATTTAAGGTTCTGAGTGTCAACCTCATCTGATGAATTTATAACACAAATTCGAAGTTTCTTATCGACTTGTATCATTGAAATGTGAATATATTTATTGACACATGAACAGCGCTCTGCTCCTTCAATTGCATTATCAAGAAGATTAGCGAGTATCCGACAAATCAGCATATTGTCTATGGTCATTGATTCAAACACGTTTATCTTAGTTGTGAATTGTATATTTTTATTTAATGCTTCCTGCCATTTCATATTGATAATAGCATCAACGGATGAAATACCTGTGTAGCATATTCCACCTGCGTCTGATAAGCTGTTTGATAAATTCTCCAGATGCCTAATTGCCTCATTTTGATTTCCATAGCGGAACATAGATCTTGCCACAGATATCTGATTATTTATATCATGCTTTAATTGCCTTATCTCGTTGTATTTACTTTCAATCAGCATATAATTTTCTTCTTCTGATTTAAGTCTCTGTTCCATGACTTTCAATTTCAATTGATTTGCATATGTATCAAAAAAGTTAAACACAAATAAATTAAGTGCAAGTAATCCAATAACGGAAATCAAATAATTTATAGTCTGTCTATGGGTTAACCCATATGACACAAAAATCCCATTAAGAATGACCACACTTAAAATCGGTATTAATATAATTGACAGCCAGTTCTTTAATGGAATATCTTTCTGCTTGTTTTTTGAATACTCTATTATATATACCGAAAACCAGAAACAAAATAGCTTTGAACAAGCCATTCCAATATATCTGCCTAAACCTGAATTTAATTGATCCAAGGGGCTTCCGAAATTCAATATATAAAGTATTCCCATTGGAAGTGATTCTGAAGCAAGTATTACTATCAAGAATATTAATGAACAAAAAAGTTTTTTACCGAATTTACATTCAAACATTATGTTGGAAACAGCTGTCATCAGTACAAAAGTAGCGATCAAGTTGATCCATGGATATTCAAAAAATAATGTTACTGCTGCAAGAATCATAGAGGTAAGCAGTGTTGCCGGAAATATTGCTCTTTTTCGAACTCTGAAGCTCTCTTTCATCATATTGTACAAGTAAAAAATTATAATTGAGCTCTCAGCAATGCAATTTAGAATTTCTATAATTAATTCATTAACAGACATTAGCCCCACCTGCTTCTGCTAAATTTCAAAAAAGCTTTTGTGATATTTTCAAGATGATTTCTGCTGACGTATAGGCTTTTGCCATTCTTCAGAAATACTTGATTCTTTTTAATGTAGTCAATATTAGTAATGTTTATCAGAACGCTTTTATCGGAACGTACAAATAAACATCCTTCTAACATTTTCTCATAGTCGCCCAGTTTACCCTTTTGATAATAGTGTTTATTCAACGTATGGATGACTATTTGATGTGAATAAACCTCTATATACAAAATATCGACTGTAAGAAGTTCTTCCTCGATACCATCGTCAATGACTTTAATGTATTTCTTATTTCTATAATACTCTTGAACTGTATCGCTGAGTTGTTTCAAATAAATGGACTTGGGTTGATTTTTTAATATATATCTGAATGCCTTAACTTCATAGCCTTGATAAACGAATTTGTCAAAACTGGTCATAAAAATAAGGATCACATTTTTATCAATTTGCCTTAAAAACTCAGCCGTCTGCAAACCATTCAAATCTTTCATCTCAATATCAAGAATAACTAAATCATATTTATCTTTTGAAAATTGTTCAATAAATGATTCTCCGCTTTCGAATTCTGAAAATTCGAATTCGTTTTCATGAGTCTGCAGCGAATTGATGTCATTTTTTAATTTCTCAATGTAAGTTTTTTCATCGTCACAAATAGCAATTCTCATAAAATCACTCCTTTATTTTATTTTAACACAAAATCCCAACTTTTTCAATATAAATCGAAATCATTAATATAAAATAAACAAAATTTACTGATTTAATGTTTTCGATTATTATTTGCATAAATCTGTATTTATGTGAAAAAGCACGGTCTATGAAACAATTTATCCATAGCTGTGCTTTTTTGGGGAGGCGATTGACTTTTATTTATCCGAATACCACAATCCGTTGCTTTATCAATTTTTCTTCCAGCTCTTTTTGAATTTAAGCATATTTTTTATTTTTCTACAACGGTTAATATATTTATTTCAAAAAATCAATCCAAGCTCTGTGTGAAATTCTCTTTAATTCCCATATCCTGCTTTTTCAACCTTATCATCCTCCGCAGCCTGCTGTCGACTGTTCGTCTGACCGATTTATACTTCTGTGTATAATCATCTTCAATGCACCTACTTAAATTCACAAACAATCCCATAACAGTATTTCTAAGTAGCATATTTTCAAAATGCCCCATATCGTCAAGCATATTCTGAGCGTACTCATTACCGTCGTTTGCGGACTTTGTAAGCCATTGGGCAGCCTTTTCCTTATCTTTTTCAACTCCCTCTGCCCCGAAAAGATAAAGCCTGCCGAGCTGATAAGTTGACCACATATTTTCAGCGGATTTTTCAAAATATTCGATGGCTTTAGGAATATCAATCTCCGTTCCAAGTCCCTTTTTGTACATAGCACCCAGTTTGTAATATAGATTATCGTCCGCCTGACCCTTGCTTTCAAGTTCAAGAAAACCGGATAATGCGACCTTGTAATATCTTTGTGCGGTTTCTTCACTTTGACTTACATATTCGCCTTTATCGTACATTTGAGCAACAGCGTATGGGGCATAAGGCTGTCCCTGTTCAGATGATTTGCGATACCACAAAAACGCCTGCGACAAGTCTTTTTCCACACCGTTGCCGTAGTAATATAAATTGGCGAGACTGTATTGTGCGAATTTGTTGCCCTCCTGAGCTGACTTCAAAAACCATTCAAATGCCTTTTCATAATCTTGTTCCGTTCCCAGACCATAGCAATGCATTTTTCCGATTCTATACCAAACGTAAGAACGCATATCCACGGGTTTCATGACCTGCCCTTTGTATTTTGGTTCATATGGAAACATAAAATCTGAGTCCGGCTCGATCTCCATAAAACCCTGAAATGCTTCTTCGTAGAATGAAAAAGACTTTTTTTCATCTTTTTCGCCGAGTTTATCAGTAGAATAGAGTTTGCCCAGATCTTGAATAGCAAGAACATTACCTGCCCCTGATTCGTTAAGCAAAAGCTGCTCCGCTTTTTGAAAATCTTCAAGCTTTGATCGCTTGTTATAAATCAGCTTGCAGGCTTCTTTGTAGGAACTACTCCACTTGAGGTAATATTTGCTTTTCGGAGCGTCATCAACATCGACTGTTACCGCATTTTCACCACTCCAAATGAAATCTTCGGCTGTCAGATCATCGTTATTTGAAAATGTCACTTTATCATTTTCGGATTGCTCAGATTCATCGAACTGTGGAGAAATATCAACATAAAAGTCATCATTCTCAAATTGTTCTGTTGGATCGGGTTCTTCAATTTCTACATCAATGACAGGATAATTCATGTCAAGCACAGTTCTGATTATCATATTCCGCACAGGCTGAAAAACTTTGTTATCAACCAATGGCGGCAGTTCTTTTTCTTTTTGCGTATAGGTCTTGTATTTCAAGCTCTCCAAACTGCACCATTTTTCATAAAGCTGACGGATATTATCGTCATTTGCAAGTTCCGAAAAAATGCTGTTGACTGTTTCTTTGACCTCCTGAGGAAGATATCCATATACTTTTTTGCCTTTAACATTCTGTAACTGAGAATATAGTTTGCGGATAAGATTTTCAAGCTGCGGATTTTCAAAATCGCTTTGCTGAATTTTTCTGACAACACTTTCAAACTCCGTTTTTGATACTGCTTTCAATTCGTCACGGCTTAATGTCTGCTCCTGATATATGGACTGCAAATCATCGTGAAATATATCGTTTGCAAAAGCTGAACGAATCTTATTAATTTCCTCGTTTGTTAAGAATCCTTCCTTTGTATTTTCGGAATAAACAAGCAGATGAATATGCGGGTGATGAGTCGTGTCATGAAATGCGGCGTACCATTTTAAATTGCATAATGAAATTTTCTGATTTTTTGCAATATCTGAAATGTGACGCATAACAAGCTGCCGCCACGCTTCCGAATTATCGTAGCCAAGTCTAATTGCATCTTCACGACGAAGTGAAATTACGTGGGACCAGACATTGCCTTTGTGATTTGCTATTTCGTTAGCTACCCTGTCAAGAATTATCGGTTCATCTTTTTCATTGAAAAGACCATGAGAACCTCTTTTCTGAACCCCCGGACGCATAGCCATGTAACCGACAAAATTCTGACGATTACCGATGACGTCAGCGTTACGCTCAATGATCGTACTGATTAGTTCCGAAGCGTTTTCTACAGTAGGGTTCGCAGTGTAGTCCTCATACTCAAGGTATCTTTTAGCTTCGGGAAAATCTGAAAGCAGATCACGAAGCAATTCTTGTTGGTTTTTAGTAGCGTTATCTTTTCTGTCAATAGTGTTTTGATCCCGAACCTCAACTGTTTCACGGGTTGCGATATACTTTGTGTAATTTCTGCGCTTGTTTTTACTTTTCTGTGTACCGCTTTTCAGATAGCGGCTTGTTACGATTATTTGCGATAAAGCTATAGTATCTCCTCCTAACCAATATTCAGTTTGTTTCTTGGATGCTTTGTTTTAAGTATCTCTTTTTGTTTTGCAGACGTAACATGTGTATAAATCTGAGTTGTAGTTATTGAACTATGTCCCAACATTCGCTGTATGTATCGGATATCAACATCTTCTTCGAGAAGAAGAGTAGCAAAAGAATGTCGGAACATATGGGGCGTTATATGCATATCTACTCCGCACTGTTTGCAATAGAAATTTATCATATTGCGAACAGACTGTTCGGTCATTCTTCTGCCTAGCTTGTTGACGAAAAAATATCCCGAATCTGGAATCTCTTTTTCAAATAACGAATGATATTTTCTAAGAATACTGAGTACCGCAAAATTTTCAATAGGTATAATACGTTCTTTTGAGCCTTTACCATAGAATTTAACCGAGTTTCCTAACAGATCAACATTATCTGAACGCAAAGTACAAATCTCCGCCACTCTAGCTCCTGTAGCGAAAAGCAATTCGAGAATTGCTGTATTACGAACTGCACTGCGAATCTGATAATCGCTTTTAGCAAACACAATCTGCTGATACGAAAAAGATATTAGTTTAGCTATAACTCCAAGGGGAATGGTTTTCGGCAGCAGCAAAGGCTCTTTTATCGTTGTTTCCAGTTTGTCAAACGGATTAAAGTCGATAAGATCCTGCAAAAGCAGAAAGTGAATAAACGCTTTAAGCGTTGCAAGCTTACGCTTGGCTGTTTTAGGCTTGTACTTTTTGTTGAGATATTCTATGTAGTCCCACAAGGCCTGCTTTGAAAGCTCGTTCGAGAAAACTCCGTACTGCGACAAGTCGATTTTATACGCTCGGATCGTTTTATCACTAAGTTTTTTGTGGTAACGGCAATAATTAAGAAATTCATCAATGTGCAATTTGTATTCAAACATAATGGAAAACTCCTTTTAATTTCAATGTGAATGATTTTGATATTTTTCGTCAAATTAAACAAATGAGACAAGATCTATTATTTTCATTTAATTCAATTTACATCTATTATACCAGAGCTTTTGATGTTCGACAAATTTCGGCAAATTGTGAAAATTCACAAATTTTATGCAATTTAATTGACATTTTAGGGATTTGGTGATATATTTAAAATGAGAAAGTTTAATAAGTGATAACTATAAATTATCAAAGGATTGATATAGAAAATGAAAACAGTAAATGACAACTTCAATTTTTTCTTAAGTTATTCACATGATATTGAATTATCAGAAGTAATAGAAATATTAGAAGATTTTGAAGAGTGCGGAATACGGATTTGGATTGATTTTGAACACATAGCCGCCGGTACTAAAATCTATGAAACATTTGATGAAGTTTTAATGAAAACTCGATATTGGAATGGAGCTATTCTATTAATTGACTCAACGTATTTTAAAAAGCCGTGGTGTATGAAAGAACTTAATTATTTCATTGATAATAGCATTCCTATTTTCCCTTTTAGTTATCATTATAGTATCGATGAAATCATACAACAATATTCAATTTTAAATAATTATAATATAATCTCACTTGACCAAAAAATGACAGCTCCGACTTGTTCATTTTTCATGCTAAAACATATCATGAGTTATATGGTTTCTAATTTGGATTTACATTTTGATACACAACTTTTATCTCAATTTGATCCTATACTAAATGAACTATGGTCTTCTTTTAATCAACGAGAATGTTTAAAAAATGGTAGAAGTACGATAAAAATACTAAAAGCGAGCCCAATATCATATTGGATTAATTATAAATATTGCTCACATATTAGCACTCAAAATAATACGAATAATATAATGCAGATGTTTTATAAATATATATCTTTTTTGCATAAAAATGCTCTCGTAACAAATATAAGTGATGATAAAATGTTGGATATGTCTATCCATAAAATATTATGTTATATGATAAAGTACTCCTTGTTTACAATTTAATAGGTGTGAAAAATATTTATTGTTTAATTTCATTGATGTCATTCAGAATGTTCAAAATAGTATTTATCATTTGAGTGTTTGAGGCGCAATTTAATAATTCATTCATATACGGCTTGAGATATTTATTTTTTTCCATATTTGAATAAACTTCATCGTATATTAGTTTCGCGGCATATCCTGTTGCACCTATAGGAATAACATATTTGTTTAATGATTTCGCTATTTCAAACTCTTCGATTACTCCATTTGAATTGATTACATCATTATTAATCTTTTTATTTCCAAACAGAAATATTACTACACCACTTTGACCAATCATATCTTCATGATAATGTTTTTGTAGTATTCTTCCTTTATCTGTTTGTAAATCAAAAGATGGACGTGGCCGCATAGTAAGATATCTCTCAACATTTTTGGATTTGTTATTCATAATTTCATCTAAACTACCGCTAATGATGAAACTACCAACACCATTTCCGAAGCCTGTTATAATATGATAGTTATATTTAACTAATGTCTGTGAAAGTAATGTCAAAAATTGAGGTGCTGAATCCCATTGTCCATATTCATACGCACTCCCAGACATAAAGAGCCTCCTAGAAAAATATTTATTTTTTAGACTGAGTAATATTTCTGTTATTTCATCATAGCTATCTATCAAAACTGTATTGATAGAATAACGTAAAAGGTCTTCGATTCTTAGCTTTTGTTTGGTTGAAGCGTAAATATAGTCTTCATCTGTATTATAGTCATTGCGAGTTATTTTTTTTAATAAACAATAATGACTACGTTGATTATCGTTAAGTAAAACCCTTATTCTTGAAAGAATAGAATTTAAATTGGGATCCTCAAAGCTAAAGCCAATAAAAACAAAAGTTTTTGAAATAAGATCTCCTTGAAGTGCTGTTGAAAATAAGGAGCGATAAATATTATATGCTTCATAATCATCTTTGGTTAATACAGCAGACGACGGATCTGATATGTCTCCATGCATTTTATATACAACTACATCTCGATTGCGCAGTGATAGTGACAAATTGTTTTGATTGACTTTAACATCTACTCTTTTATTTTGTTTTTTTAGTTGTTGTTCAATTAATGAATCATAATTGGTTGTCCAATATGTACATATCGGCAACTCTGATAATATTTGGATATTTATGTTATTTTCAACTTTTTCATTAAATTTATCCATTATTATTTGGTTTATAGCAGAGCGTCCGCCACGTTCATTTTTATAATATTGTGCTACTGCTACTAAATCTGTTTCTTTTTTTATATCAAGTCCAATATCGTCTGCTAAGTCACTTAATAATTCTTTCCAATCGACATATCCTGCACTTCTAGATAAACCTGCTCCCGCGAAAACTGCTGCGTAGTTTTCATTTATAGCTTTTAAATATTCTCTGATGAATTCTTTTTTTGTAATAGTACTCATTTTCTATATCAATCCTTTGATAATTTATAGTTATCATACGTTAACATCAATCTTAAAGGAGTTGTATCCCATGATTAAATCTTTACATAAGTTATTTTTCACGCTTATATCAACAATATGGATAGTAATCATATATGGAATCGATCAAAAATGGAATTTTGTAAATCAATCAAATTTACTTACAACCATTTGTTTAGCATTAACTCCCTTTTTATTAATTACTATCTGGTATATTATTACAAGATTATTTTGTTCTAATGACAATGTATCCAATTGCGAAAACATTGATGAGGTAAATAATGACTTTCTCGCAAATTATCTTGGATACTTTTTTATTGGCATTGGACTTGATAATTGTCACACGTTAGCTTGGATATACATAATCTTATTTATATTTACTTTCGCATCACAAACGCAGTTTTTTAATCCAATGCTTTTACTAATTGGATACAAATACTATTACATAACAACCGACAAAGGAACAAAAATAATGATTATTTCTA
>ENA-OPWR01000919-OPWR01000919.1-human-gut-metagenome-genome-assembly--contig:-NODE-919-length-24580-cov-2.442406_pt1 | contig 24580 bp, 21 predicted proteins | sample MGYA00241507_ERZ502006 | MGnify/ENA primary metagenome ERZ502006 (study PRJEB25962, sample SAMEA2043041) | human gut metagenome | biome: human gut; feature: human-associated habitat; material: faeces...
GTGGCTAAATCTTGTAAAAGATATTCTCCATCATGTTCAATATAATCATAAAGAACTTGACAAGCCTTTTCATATTTACGAAAGGCCCTAAAATACATACTACTACAAATGGTATATAATTCAACTGGAAATTGTTTTAAAAAAGCAAGTTCCTTTATCGTGTACAATGGTTCTTCTTTAAAATATTTTCTTTTTGTTTCCATACTTTTTTCATAAGCAGCTGTATCTTGAAGACTATTTTTAATACCAAATTTCTTTAAATACATATCTATTACATTTTTATCTGTTTTTAATAAATAAGCCATCATATGTGGCATAAAGCCTTTATAAATAAGCTCTTTTAATTCTGGGATAGAAACATCTTTAGGACGTTCTTCCGCCATATTTTTAAATTTTTCTATGATTTTTGCAGCATTATAATCTTTAGATAAATCAATAATATAATTTATAAAAGCTGGTGTCAAATAAAGGGTAGAACTTATTTTTTCTATCGATTCTCCTTTTTGATATAAAGAGATAATTTCATTAATTAGTTCCATTTTTATTTTCCTTTTTCTTTGTCCGTTTTCTTTTTAAATCACTCATATATTCCACTTTCGCGCCATAATAAGTTTTAATCTCTTGCCCATTCATTTGCCAATTTTTCAAAGATTTCATTAAATAATTATCACCGAATTTCTTAATAAGTTTTAAATCTGCATCATTTGCTAAATCAAAAGAAACATATTTTAATTTATACCTAAATACTATTTGCTCCTCTAAAAGAGATAATGGCGTTGATTTTTTCATAAGATGAAGAGCATACGCATCTTTAAGTAAAAAACTTTGTAATAAAACATTTTTACTTTTGCTTTCTAAAACTCTCTTAGCACTAGTTAAATCATTTTCTTTTATCCTAGCACTTTTAAATTGACAAGAAAATAAAAAGTAAATAGGATCCGAATAAAAACCACCCTTAAAAACATCAATATCATTTAGAAGTTTACTACCATACTTAAAATTTAATAATGTCTTAAGACTTTCTAAATCTAAACGATATTCTAAAATTAGTTGAATCCAAAATTCTATATTTTCTTGAAAATTTTTAAATATTCTAATTTCTTCATCTGTTATAGTAATAAATAATTTTGAACATCCTCCTAAATTATTACGACGATCTTTCTTTTTTTGAATAACGCTTTCTTGTATTATTTTTATTTCTTCAACAGTTAAAAACATATCTGCTGATAAAAAGCTATGGTTACCATCTAAAACTTTTCGAACCACTGGAAAAGTAAGTTCATATTTTTTGCATAAAAATGCAAATGATACAGTTTCTTTGTTAAGAACGTATTCTTTTAAAATCATTTTAACTTTTTTATAAGTTTGATAACGTGTTTGTAGAAAATATGGAAGATGTCTGAAATAAGCTTCTTCATTTTTTTCTACTTCCTCAAAAACAGCTTTATAATTGATTTCATCATTTTTCTTATAGTAAAATTTTTGATAAAGAGAATCTTTTTGTTTTTCTTTAAGTACCAACGACTTTACCGCCTTTTCTTCAAGACCCAAACTACGAGCAATTTGTTTACAAGATTTTCCCTCTAAATATAACTGATAAATTTTAGAATTTTGATTTAGTTTCTCTTTGTTATTCATCATTTTCTCCCCCTTAAAAATAACATTTTATTTATCTTCTCCACTTAAAATACTTAAGAATGCTTCACTTGGAATTTCAACACTACCAATCATTTTCATTCTTTTTTTACCCTCTTTTTGTTTTTCTAGCAGTTTTCTTTTACGAGTGATATCTCCACCATAACATTTAGCTAAAACATTTTTACGCATAGCACTTATATTTTCTCTGGCAATTACCTTTGAACCAATCTGGGCTTGAATAGGTATTTGAAACATTTGTCTTGGAATGACTTCTTTTAGTTTTTCTACCACGCTTCTTCCCCTTTGATACGCAAAATCTTTATGAACGATGACCGATAAAGCATCAACAATTTCTCCGTTTAACAAAATATTCATCTTAACAAGATTACTTGTCCGATAGCCACAAAGCTCATAATCTAAAGAAGCATAACCTTTAGTATAACTTTTTAATTTGTCAAAAAAGTCATAAACCACTTCAGATAAAGGAATTTCATAATGAATATTTACCCTTTTATCATCGATATATTCCATTTCTTTATAAATACCTCTTTTATCTTGACACAAACCCATGATAGCCCCGATGTATTCACTTGGCACAATAATATTGGTATAAATATAAGGTTCTTCAATATAAGAAATTTTAACTTGTTCGGGCATCTTATTAGGACTATCTACTTCGATCATTTCGCCATTTGTTAAAGTAACATGATAAATAACACTAGGACTAGTAGCAATAACCGCAAGACCAAATTCTCTTTCTAATCTTGTCGTGATGATATCCATGTGTAATAGGCCTAAAAAGCCAACTCGAAAGCCAAAACCTAAAGCATCGGATGTTTCTGGTTCAATTGTTAGGGCAGCATCATTTAATTTTAACTTTTCAAAAGCTTCTTTTAAAGCTTCATACTTATTAGGTTCAATTGGAAAAATTCCTGAATAAACCATTGGTTTCATTTTTTTATAACCGTGAATAGGTTCAGAAGCTTGGCAATTTAAATTGGTAATTGTATCCCCAACTTCAACAGAAGTGATGTCTTTAATAGCGCCAGCAAAATAGCCTACTTCACCACTTAAAAGTTCGTTTACATGTTTTTCTCTTGGACAATGGACTCCTAGTTCAGTGACCTCAAATGATTTTTTACCTGCCATAAAATACATGTTGTCTTTAAGTTTTAAAGAGCCATCTTCTACTTTAATTAAACCAACAACACCTTTATAAGAATCAAAATAACTATCAAAGATTAAAGCTCTAAGTGGTTTATCATTACAAATTTTAGGAGCCGGTACTCTTTTAATAACCTCTTCGATAAGTTCTTTTACACCTTGACCAGTTTTACCCGAACAAAGAATAATTTCCTCATCTTTAAAGCCTAAAACTCTTTTTAACTCCTCTTTTACTTTAGGAATATTAGCATTCGGTAAATCAATTTTATTAATAACAGGAATAATCGTTAAGTCAGCATTCATTGCTAAATAAAGATTAGCCAATGTTTGAGCTTCAATTCCTTGAGCGGCATCCACCACTAAAATAGCTCCTTCACAAGCTGCTAAACTACGGCTTACTTCATAAGAAAAATCGACATGACCTGGAGTATCTATTAAATTTAAATAATATTCTTCTCCCTCAAATTTATAATTTAAACTTACAGCATTCAATTTAATGGTGATGCCTCTTTCTCTTTCTAAATCCATACTATCAAGAACTTGATTCACCATTTCTCTTTCACTTACTGCTCCGGTAATTTCTAAAATACGGTCGGCTAAAGTACTTTTCCCATGATCAATATGGGCAATAATGGAAAAATTTCGAATATTTTCTTGCTTTTTTTTCATTTATCAACACCTTTTGTTATTATACAAAAAAAGGAGTCTTTAGTAAACTCCTTTTAAAAAACTAGTCTTTGAATATCGCTAATAATCTATTCTTAGCTTCTATCGTTAATTTTATTTGTTCATCTAAATAAGCTTCTTCATTCAAAGTGCCTTCGACATAATTTTTATAATCTTTTTTATTGCCATCAATAAAGTCTATAATCGTTATTAATTCTCTAAGTTGTAAATTAAGTTCATCCCGTTTTATTTCTGTTTTATTTAATCCATTCATTTATATTTTAGGTCCTCCTATTTTATTTGCTTCTTTAGCTGGTTCTAAAGCGGTGGCCGCGGTTAAATTATATTTTTTATTGACAAACTCTCTAAAAGTCAAAAAATTTGTCTTATCAATACAAGAAGCTCTATAACGTAAGTATTCTTTATGAAGAGTGTTTGGTTTTCTTCTTTCCTCTTTATCATTACTTTCTTGTTTTAATTTTTTATATTCCATAATATAAGGATAGGAAGAATCACGATAAGCATATCTCATATCACTAAGTTGCTGGGGTGTTAAATTTCCAAGAGTAGCATCTCTTGATATTTTACCTTTTTCTTTTAAAATAGAAAGCCCTCTTTCTTCTGGGGTCATTTTGGCAAACCTTTTCATTTCTTCTGTTTTATGTGCGATAATAGCCTCTTTATCAAGATTAGCTAAATAAGCATCACCATTTCTAAATTCATAAGTTTCTTCAAAGTCATCATCTTTTAGTTGACGCATTGCTTCTTCTCTAAAAATTCGATTTTCTTCTTCTAAGTAATCTCTTTTAATTTTAACTTTTTTTGTCATCACTTCTTTTAAAGATTGTTTCTCATTCTTTTTAGAGTAATATCTTTGCTTTCCTTTACTCTTAGCATCTAGTAAGGCGTCATTACTAAGTTTTACTGTACTTGTTAAAACTCTCATTTTGGCTTCGATGACCATTTTTTTATCATAATTATTAGGTTCTTCCATTAATACCTTTTCTAATTCATAAAAAAGATTTTCATATTCCAAAAGAGCCATTTTTTGATCTTGCTGAAGTATCTTTATTTTTTTTTCTTTTTCTATTTGTTCTTTGTAAGAAGTTAAATTAAAACTGTTTAAATAGGTATTTAATTTTTGCAAATCTTTTAAATATCTTTGCTTCAAAGTCTCTAAATATTTAACTAATCTTATCATATCTACATCTTGTAAATCTTTAGAAATAATAGCTAAAGTCTTATCAAGAGATGTAATAACAAGTTCTATTCTTTCTTTAAGAAGCCAAGATGATTTTACTTGAGAAATATTATTTTTTAATTTCTTGACTGCTGGTGTCATTTCTATTTTACCATTAGTTAACATCTCTTCAAGTTCATCTATAAAAGTGTGATCAAAAACGGTATTTTTAGTTTCTTTTACCCCAAAATAAGGTGAGGCGGTAGAAATTTTTTCTAAAGTAGCTTTCTTTATTTCCTCCATAAAATGATCATATTTTACAAATAATGAAGTTCCTTCAATTTTAAAATCTACTGAAGACAAATTAAGTGAATTTAATAAGTTTTTTATTTCCTCGATTAAAACGGATACTTTCTTTTGTTCTTCTCCCCTTAAAGTTAATATTTCTCTGGAAACTATTTTTGTTAATTCTTCCCTTTCTTTAGGTGTTAAATAAGATGTTAAATTTTCTATTTCCACTTTTAAATTTGAAAAAAGTTTATCCTCTGTAAAACTCTTAGTTTCATTTTCAAATTGATGTATTTTTTTGATTAAATTATCAATTTTTTCTATTTTCTTCTGATTCGTATGAATATCTTTTTTTGTAATTAATTGATCCAAAATATTCATTTTTCCATCTTGCAGTTCTTTTGTCCATTTCTTGTTTTTTTCTTGTAATGTTTCTTTTCTTTTATTTATATCACTTATACACATTAAAATATAAGGATTATTCATATTTATAACCTCCTTTTACCATAAATATGGTAGCATATTTTATAAAAATTAACCAGAAAAAAATAGAAAAAAATTACCGTTTTAAAAAGTGATTTTTTTAAGATTAAGTAAATAAAATTTTGAAAATATTAACCATCTCATTAATGCCTTTAGACATAAATTTTTCAACAATCATAGAAAAGTCAATCCCCAGTTTAGTCGCACCATTAGAATAATCTTTTTTTATATCTGTTAAATAATCTTTAATATCAACATTTTTACCAGCTTTCACATCTTCTTCAAATTGTTTCATAGCTTCATCTGTAATAGTCGTTTTCTCACTTAATTTAGCTTCATAGTATCCTGATGAAATAGCAATTGTTAAAGATAAATATAAAATAAATAGAACGGCTAAAATTTTTAAGAAAATAGAACCCTTCTTTTTACTTTCCATTTTCTAATATCACTTCCTTTAAGACTTTGGCAAGTACTAAAAGTGTATTGTTAACTTCACTTATTTTATTATATTGCCCTCCGAGTTCAAAAAGAAGTGTTTGGGACGAAAAATCTTGATTATATATTCCATTTACTCCTTGCCCACCTTTTTTTAAAATACCTCTACTTAAATGAGGAACTTCTTTATTTAATCGTTCACTAATTTTTTCTGCTAAAGATAAATTTTCATTATAATTATCATAATCTGTTCCAATTACAAATAAGACTTTGGCATAAGATTTATTTTGATACGAAACAGTACTAGCCTCATAAGAAATAGAATCACGATGAATATCAAAAAAATATTTTAATGTTTGATTCTTACTTAACGCATCTTGCATTAAGAATTTACTAGCTTTATAACTAGAGGCATAATTCCAACTATTTATTTTTAATACATCTTTAATAGGTGTTGTTTCCATGATTGTTTTGATATCTAAATTATTTAATTCTTCTCTTAGTTTGTAACCGGCTAACATGACGGTGGGAATAACATCATGATTAGCTAATCCATTACTACTATATTCTTCTCCTTGATGAGTGTTATATAAGTAAACTAAAGGATTTGTTTTATTTTCCAAAGGAGCTGGATCAGCTAAATACTCCTGAGCTTTATCTTCTCCATTATAAACTTCATCAACGTTTTCGCTTTGTCCTATGGTATAATTAAGAAGATAATCTAAAACGTTATTATGAAGAGTATTTTCGGAAGAAGGTTTAAACATACTTTTTAATATAAAATCTAAAAATTTGTCTGTATTAAAAAGATGTGCAAAATAAGATAAGAAAAAAGCAAAACTTATTACAAATACACTTAGGGAAAGAAAAAAGAAATTTCTTTTTTTCTTTGCTTTAAATCTCTTTGCCATATTATCACCTAAGAAAATTATACATAAAGAAGAAGAAAGATATTGTCGGAATATAATTTTTTGGTTTCTTTCAATAAAAATCCACACCTAAAAGACGTGGTTTTTCGCTAAGGCCTATAAGGCCCGTTACTGGCGGCCTCCATTTGGAGGCTTTTTTAGTCTGCCAATTGCCTTTTTCCCTCTTACTTACCCGTAAACGGGTCTTTATATTCTTTCATGCTTCTTTTATCTAATATTCTATCTTCTGTTTCTTGTTCTTGAATATATTTTCTTATTGTATTTTTGTTAGCACCTACGGTACTAACAAAATATCCTTCTGCCCAAAAATGACGATTTCCATAATTATATTTCAAATTTGCATGCTCCTCAAATATCATGAGTGAACTTTTACCCTTTAAGTATCCCATAAATTTTGATACACTTAACTTGGGAGGGATTTTGACTAACATATGTATATGATCTGAACATGCGTTAGCTTCGATAATTTCTACTCCTTGATAATCACATAATCTTCTTAGATACCTTCCTATGTCTTTTCTCAGTTTATTATATATTGCTTTTCTCCTATATTTAGGTGTAAATACAATATGATACTGACAATTCCATTTTGTATGAGATAAGCTGCTCATCTCATCATTATTTTTCAATTTTTTCAAAAATAGCTCTCCTTTCGATTTTTAGATTTGGCTGACAGACCTCTTCTATCATATCAAAAGGAGAGCTATTTTTGCTATACAACGCCATCGCTCTTCGGTTCGCACGTGCACAGCACGTGGTTTTAACAGCAGCTAACTATCGTTTGCTGCGCAATAAAAGCCTGCAAATCCAGTATTTACCAGGGTTTGCAGGCTATTTTTATGTTACAACTGTCAAAGACAAGATTATATAACAAATATATAATAAAAGTGTAAAAAAAAATACTTTTTAATATTTTTAAAGTGTAATTTTTTTTACAATTTAATGTCAAAAATCATCTTTTTATTTAAAATACTTATTTGCTTTCATTTAAAATCTTAATAATATCATTCCCATGAATTTTAACTTTAATTGAGGGTAATATTTCCTTTAATTTTTCAATAGTAACTGGTTTTAAAGTAATTATTTTATCTAGTTCTTCATCGTTAAAGATATAATAAGCAGGAATATTCATTTTTTTAGCTTTTTCTTTACGAAAGTCTTTTAACTTATCTAAAATACTTTGATTATATTTATTAGCTAAACTACAATAATCATTCGTATTATTTTCTAAAAAATTATTAGCTATCTTTAACATATTATTAGCATTTGTTAATAAATCTTTATCATAATTTGATAGATCATTTTTAATATAATTAATTAACTGGTCTATTCTAATAGTATTTTTTCTTATCTCTAAAGGAGCCCTTTTAATATCCAAAATAGACTTTGAGTTAGCTAAAACAACTAAAGGTTTAAACCATAAATTATCAAAATTTTTTTCATATAAAGCCGTTAATAAAGAATTATTTTTAGATAACCATCTTTTCTTTAAAATATCTTTATGTCTCATAGCCTGCGTATAAGGAGAATAAATAGCTTCCCTTATCTTTTTTCCCCCTAGGTCATATTCTCGTTGAAACTCTCCTTTATTATCAACATATATATTACCTATTAAATTTTTACATTCAATGAGATATGTAAAACCTTTAGAAACAACAACAAAATCTATTTGAGCTTTTAAATCTTCATAAGAAAGCGTAATATCTCTTAAAACATATAATCCTAGATTAGCGCATTTTAATTCATAAGCAATCGCCTCTTCACCCTTAATGCCCCACTCTAAAAGTTTGATATCTTTAGCCAAAGATAAACTATTATTACTCTTTTGTAATTCTTTTAACTCATTTAATTGCTTTTCTAAATTACTATCTTCTTTTAAAAAGACAGTATCTTTAAAAGGCTTAAATATATTATCTAATATACCCATCATAAGACACTTCCTTCTTCTATTTAAATTATACATTACTTAAACTTTTATTAAAATATTTATTTAATAATCTCTATAGATATTTTATCCAGCAACTTATGTTCTACAACTTGATAATAATAATCAATTAAAAGTTCTCTGTTTTTTTCTAAATATGCAAAAATTTTCTTTTTATCCTTGCCAGTTAATTCTACACCTTCACTTATTTCCATATTAACTAAATCGATAACTGTTCCATCTCCTTGATTACTTAAAACATGAACATGAGGAAAATTACGATGAATATCTTCATTAGAATGTATGACAATTTTATAATTGTTATATTTAGCAAAGGTAGCGCCAACAGGTAATCTTGGGATAATACATAATATTTTATCTTCTATATCTGTTAAAACATCAAGAAGATAATCATCAGCATTCAAACTTCCTATTTCTCTTTGATTTACATTATCTATAATAGTAAATGATATTATAAGTTCTGATATATCTTCAATATTATCTAAATCATTAAAGTTAATAGTTTTATATATATTTAATAATTCATGATAAAAAGAATTAACTAATGTTTTAGAATCATATTTAAATTCTTTTATAGTTATTTTATCAGTAGTATTTATATTGTTTATAATATCATATACAAAATATCTTAATATTCTTTCTTTTTTCAAAAATAATCATTCCTCTCATAAAAACCATTTAATATGTAAATATCATATCACATATGTTAACAATAATATCTTTTCTCATAAAAAAAGAGATGAATCTTTTATCACCTCTCTTCACACTAGATTTTATTGAATCTAAATTTTAAAAAGATTATTTTTTCAATAAATGCTAAAAGCAACTTGGTGGAAAAAGAAATATAATATATAATTAATTTGGTGATGACTTATGCAAATAAAATATCTTTCAGAAAAATTGATTGAAGAAGAATTAAACAATTATTTATATAATACAAATATGAAATATGCAGTATTATTAAATGGAAGTTGGGGAAGTGGAAAAACTTATTTTGTAAAAAAATACATCAAAAGATTAGAAGAAAAATTTAATGAAAATAAAAAAAATAAAAAACCAATTTATATTTCTTTATATGGCATAAATAATGTTACTGAAATTAAAAATAAAATTTTTATTTCTTTAATAAAAAACAAAACAATTAAACAATTTTTACCAATTTTAGATGTTGGATTAGAAATTGGTAGTGATTTTATTTCAGATAAAACTTTTGTAAAAAATATTGAAAGTAAATTGCAGACAATATTAAAGCCATTAGATAAAATGGATAATTTAATAATAATATTTGATGATTTAGAAAGATGTGATATAAATATTAATTCAGTTCTAGGTTACATAAATGAGTTAGTAGAACATAATAATATTAAAGTAATAATTGTAGCTGATGAAACAAAAATCGGCAAAGTGAATTTTGAAAAAAACATAGAATTAAAATATATGTTATCTTTATCAAATAAAATACGTTTAAGCAATCCAGAAAATAAAAAAGAAACTTCTGAAGGTTCTTATGAGAATCAAAAAGATAACTTTACAAAAGAAGAAATCATAAAAAGAGCAAAAAACATTTTTAATGAAAACAATACTTATAATGAAATTAAAGAAAAACTAATAGGAAAAGTTATTTATTATAGAACTGACATTGAAAATACGTATGATACTTTTGTCAATGAAATAATTACAAACAAAGAAGCAAACATTACAGCCACAGAAAACAAAGAGATATTTTTAAAATTATTAGAAAATGAAAATTACCATAATTTAAGAACCGTTCAATTTATTTTTCAAACATTTAACAGAATTGTAGACGAGACAATAAACATTATTGATTTTGGAGAAATAAAGCCAATTTATCTTAAAAATATATTTTTATACTGTGCTATAAAATCGTTACAAATAAAACAAAAAAACGAGACATATAATTGGGAAAAAAATCAAGAATTTGAAACAGTATACTTAGGAAACGAATCATATGATTGTGTGATAGGCTTTAAATTTATAGATGATTATTTATTTAATTCTTGTATCGATAAAAATTATATTGAACCAACTTTAATTCAGTATAAAAATATGTTAACAAATGAAATGAATAATCCAAATGATCCATTATATCAACTTAAACAATGGTGGCTGATTCCTGAAAATCAACTATCTGATATAATAGATAGCTTAATAGAAAAAATAGATAATAATGAATATGAACTTGATTTGTATTCCAAAATTGTCAATTTATTATCAAGTGTTGAAGAAATGGATGTTTGTGTTGAAAAAATAGAAATTGCTATAAAAAAATTAGAAACAAACATTAAAGAAAATAAAGTTAAAGGAAAATACTGTGAAGATAGTTTTTTTAACCCATCATCAAAAACAGAAGAATTTTATAAAAATAATATTCAAAAAATCAAACAACTGGTAAGAGAAAAAGATAACAATGACCAGAGAAATATTCTTAAAAATATTTTTTACAGTGATAATTGGGGAACAGAACTAAAAAATTACTGTGCAACTAATAAATCAAATTTTCTATCAAATAAAGAGTTTGCATCTATTCTCGATATTGATATGATAATTTTCAATATAAAAAATAAAAGTATACAAGAAATTTATGAGTTTTGGTATTCACTAAAGAAAATATATAATTTTTTTAATGTAAAAGATTTTTTTGAGAATGATAAAGATAAATTAATAGAATTAAAAGAAGCCTTAGAAAATATTGAAGATAGTGATAAAGTCAAAAAATTTGCCATAAAACAAATTTCAGTTTTTTTAGATAAAGTTATTAATAATTTATAAAAGAGATTATCAATGTTATATTTCGTAGTTTTTTTGTGATAATTCAAACGACACATAGTTCTTTACCTTCATTAAATTAAATCATAGGTAATTCTATGTGTCGTTTTTTATATTCAATTTTTTCAATATTTCAATATGTTCACACTTATATTTATCTCCAACTAATTCATATATTTTTTCATTTTTTCTCACTGAAACGTAAGGAATCATTATTTTTTATTGATATTTAATACTTTTTTAAAAAAAGTATTAAACAGTATTGGAACTACAGTTCCAACTATTGTAAGTATAATCCAATACCTGTTATCATATACAGGAACAATAGATAGTTTTTCTATTTCAGTTCCGCTACATAATATTTCTATTATAGTAACTAATTTAAATGAAGTTATATGTAAGCATAATATTGGGATAGTATTTCTTCCTAAAAAAGAAAGATATAATGTTAAATTTTTACTTTTATTAATTATATTTGCTAATAAGTACATCATAATAAAGCCAAATATTGAAGCAGAAATATATACAAAAGGGTTATATATTTGATTTTGCATAACACGTATAACGTATTCTCCCAGGATATTATTTAAAACTAATAAATATCCCATACTAAAGCAAAATAAAATTATTTTTGATTGTTCTTTATCAAATTTACTAAGTTTTATATAATTTATCATATGTCCAAAATAGAATAAAATGAATGAACTACATATTGTACCAATTTGATAAATATTAAAATTCATTTGATTTAAAATAAAGCCAATCATCGAAAGTAAAACAGAAACAAATCCTAATATTGCAATTTTATTTTTCCTGTTTCTTAGTAAATAACTTGCAAAACCATATACAACGGAAATGAAAAATAATGATTGTAAAAACCAAGTAGAATCCGTAAGTTCTGTTCTTCCATAAAAAATCAGGGTTAATGCAATTTTTTTTATCATTGTAAATGGCGAAAAATAATTGCTGGTAAAATTAATACTAAACAGCAAATTATTGCATAATATAAAAACCATATTATACAAAACAAATGGGAAATATAATCCTTTAATTTTTCTTTTGATATAATTTATCAGTTCCTTCTTACTTTCTACTTTTTTAAAATCAAAAAAATATCCTGATATTATAAAAAAACAGCCCATATGAAATAAAAACACAAAATCATGACCGAAAAATTGCGTATGTCCCATTACAACTAAAATAATTAATAAACCCTTTAGAACATCATAAGTTTTATTTCTTTCCATAAATCTATCCCTTCATCAATTTTATTTTATTTTTTAATTTAAAATAGACATTTTCAATTATATCTTTATTAAGTAAATACGAAATTATTAACATTATTATTAGAGAAAGAATGTTGATATATAAATAATTCACGAAATACAAACATGTTGTAAAAATAAATAGCAAAAATAAAACTACTATTTTCTTTTTATTAACTTTTAAATTCACATATTTTTTTACATCATGTAATCTATATACCGAAACAATTAAATATGATATTACTGTGGATATAACTGCAGCCCAAATACCAATTAACTTTATAAAAATCACATTAATGATAACATTTAATATAGCTGCCCAAGCAGATGTTTTTGCCATTTCAGAAGATTTTTTCTTTCCTATGTAAATTGCACTTAACATTCCCATTATAATATTAAAAAATGAGCCTAATATAAGAAAAGGTATAAATTTATATGCGTCAACATAGTTCACGCCAATTAATATGTTAAACACAAAGGGCATAATACAGATTATAGCTATACATCCGCATGCAAAAAAACATATTATATCATTAAAAGTATTTGATAAATATTCATTAGCATCAGTGTCATCTATATGTAAAGAAACAGTTTCGGTCCAAGATAAATTGAAAATATTGTATAAAGTAACTATTACCCCAGAAAATTTTGCAGCAATAGAGTATATTCCATTTGCTCCAGCACCCAAAATCCATGTTAATATACTTCTATCAGAAACACTTATAATCCACCAACAAATACTATTAGGTATCATTGGGATTGAGTATTTTAATAATATTTTTAATAATGTTTTATTATATTTATACTTGAAAACAATCCTACGTAATTTGAGTTTAAAAAACAAATAGATAACACATAACATATTTGATATAATCATTGCTAGCAAAATACCAGTAATACCTTTTTTTAAAGTAACAACCAAAAATACACTAATTAAAGCATTCGATACTCCGGTTATAAAGCTTGCTATTGAATAATTAAGATTATCTCCCAATCCACGAGCAAATTGTAATAACATATTTGCAAACATCGTAATAATTAATATAATCATCAAATAGACAGCATACCTATAATTTGTAATAAAATATAATGGTATAAAAATGATTATACATATAATAGAAATAATAAATAATATTAGTAAAGTATTACAAATAATCTCGCCTTGTTTATCTTCTTTTTTTCTTGCCTCTAATAAATATCTAAAAGCTGCATACTCTAATTGTAATGATATTAAAGGAGCCAATAAATTAATATATGTAATAATCAAATCCACTTTACCATATTCAGTTGTACTTAAAAAAACAGTATAAATTGGTAATAATAGAAATGTTATAAGTTGAGTACTTACTTTTCCAATTAAAATAATAAATGTATTCTTTATTAACTCTTTATTTCTATTCATTAATGCTTTCCTCTCCATACTCATTATATATATGTCCATAGAATGTTTCCTTATTATTCAGTTTTTTCAAAAATTTATGAGACTTATATGATAACTTTTGAAAAGGCATATTCTTTAAATATATATTATATAAATTTTCATCAAAACAATCGTCAATTTTGTCATTTAATTTAGATTCCAGTCCGTGATCATTTATAGGTAACTCGTCAAACATTCTCTTTACACTTGGAAATTCCTTATAGGCAATATCCACCAACAAATTAGTCAAATAATAATCTACAGGAGCATTAAACTTTTTATGATAATATGATAATGCATCATACAAAAAATTAATCAAAAAATTATCATTATCTGCCTTAACCAAATGAATAGCAAATCTACCTTGTAACAAATAATTTCCAAAATGAAGTTCTGCCATATCTGATTTTTTAGTATAAAAATTATAATTACTACATATATTTTCTATATTTTCTGTAACAAGAACAGTTGAATCAATCCAAAAACCACCATACTGTGATAAAAGGGCAATTCTTATAAAATCAGAATATAATGCCATAGATATTTTATTTTGTTCAAATTTATTTTTTATATATTTGGGAATAGAAATATATTCTTCAATATTAGCTAGAGTTATAACTCTAATTTCCTGATTAATACCTGTATTTTTTTTCAAAGAATTATAACAACATTTTACAATTTCTGGAGCGTTTTCAATTCCCTGAAACCAACAAAACCAAATTGGAAATTTATCAAAATGTGTTTTATTACCTTTAAACAATGATATTTGCTTTGAATTATTTTTATACTTCTTGATAACCCTTTTTAACTTATTTTTTAGAAATTTTTCTTTTCCATACTTCAATCTAGCAAAGTCTGTCTTGGTATCTTGAAATTTGTATTTCATTCCGTATAATGCATAATCAAGGCCTATACCCTTTATAAAATATAATATTTTATTAATTTTTGATTCTTTCATTTACTTCTCCTTTTTTATTCAAACTAATTGCAAAAGGAATGATACATGAGATTATATATATATATAACAACTCAATTCCATATAATGGCGTACTACTTACTCCAATTAATATCACAAATAGTTGTATAGCAAATGAGATAATTAATTCTTCTCTGTAATTGCTATAAATTTCTTGCTTTTGCATTTTATATGATTTCAATACAGACTTAATCATAAAAAATACTATAATAATTGTGCCCATTATCCCAGTTTCACATAAAAGTTGCAAATATACGTTATGCACATTTAATAACTGTGCAGAATTATAATATGCACTGTAATAATACTTAAAGTTACCCCATCCAATTCCAAAGAAAGTATGCTCATTGAATAATTTTAATGCATAATTATATAATTGCTCTCTACCATTCAAAACATCTGTTGAATTAAACAATCTATCACACACTAATGCAATACTTGGAATAAAATTTGATACTATTATAAGTATAGTTGCTATAATAATGGTTCCCAATGATAATTTAAATAATTTGTTTGGAATTTTAGATTTATTTGTAAACAAATACTCCCCAATAACAGTTATAACACCAAAAACAAGTGGGCCTCTTTTACCAGTCATAAAAATTGCTAATAAAATTACAAGTAACATAATCAAGTCTGTCTTTTTAAAACTTTTTTTTGCAATGCATTTTGAAAACAAAACTATAAATCCTAATGTTAAATAATTAGAATTTGAACCATAATTTCCCGTAAAACCTGCATTCATATTGCCATGAATTTGGTTAATTAAATCCGAATATCCAGACGAATTTCTAAATATTGGCAAAAATATGGTTTTATATAAACTTGGAAAGAAAAAAACAAAGTATGTTCCAATTACATGTTCTAACGTAAAACAATTTACCATTTTGTACGGTATTTTTATCCATTTATCAGAATTTTGCAATATTAACATCAAAAAAAATACAAGTAGATACAATGTACATGATAAAAAGTTATCAATTAATTGCTTATTTCTAAATACATAAATTATAAGTATTAAAATTATTGAAAATATATATAACATATTTTTTTTTGTATAATTATTATTTTTCAATTGCATAATAAATATTAAGCCCATGACCAATATCGTTATAGAAACAACTATATAATTTGGTATAAAATATCCATATAAAGTTACATTATATGAAATAAACAAAATGATAAAAAACAAGAATTTAAATATTTTTTCTATAGTAATTTTCATTTGATTTTGCCTCCAATAACTTTTGTAATATATTTAAACGATTTGTTTCTCTCATCTTCAAGTTTTTTATCTATATTTTCATAATCTATTTTATCTTTTATAATTTCTGTTAAATTTTCGATATCATAAATTATTCTGTTTTCTAGTCCTAATTTATTTAATAAACTAATTATTCTCTCAGGACGTTTGGGTGGCAACATCACAAAAAATTCTTTTTTGAAAATTATCGAAAATACTGTGCCATGAAAAGAATTTGTTAATATATATTTTGAAGATTTAAAATAATTTAAAAATTCCAATGGGCCAGAGGTTGCAATACTTTTTATACCTTTTATACCAAACTTTTGTTTAGAAAATGTATATATATTTTTTATTTTTTTTTCTTTTCTGATAAAATCACAAAATTGATTAATTTTATCATTCTTTCCAAGAATATATAAAAGCAAACAATTATCATTATTTACAGTTGCTATTGTCGTTTTGGTATTCCAATAATCAGTTTTTAAAAGCAAAGTAGGATCAATATTTAATTCTGCCTTAATATTTTTGGAAAGTAATTTTTTATAAGTAGATTCTTCTCTTACTGAAATAGCCACAAAATCACTATTATTTTTGATTATTCTATTTATATCACTTATTTTATCATCTCCAGTACTTGCAGCATAAGATAATTTTTTTACATTAATATTCTCTAAAAAATATACATCAGATTCCTTTCCTGTTATTTCAGAGTTCCACACTTGATCGCTGCCTATTATTATATAATCATATGTTTCTTCACATAATTTTTTTAACTCATCATAGTTTTTTATTTCATTTGTTAAATTAAGATTATTTTTAATAAACTTATTATATTTAGTTTTTCTTATATAATTAAAAGGAAATGTTAAAATTGACTTAATCAAATATGGCATCGAAGAAAAATTAATTAATTTGTTATTTGCATCTATATGTTTACTTTTATAGTTTATTACTTCTACTTCATAATTACAAGTTTGCAAAAAATCTTGCAATGCCATACATTGTAATACCCCTCCATAATTTATTACATTATGAAATGTTAATATGCCTACTTTTTTCATTTTTATTTATTCCTTTCTATCAATGATAAATTAATTTTTTATTTTTTTTTGCTTTATTTTAAAAACTAAATTTGGAAAAAGGATGAACAATGCTAGTTTTATCCTTTTTTTTAAACTTATATTTTTAGAAAAAAGTATTTTTAAACTTTTTTTATCGTATATTTTTACTTTACTAATAGCTTTACTGATTTTTTTTGTATTAAATTTGTTTCTTGCATAACCCTCACACTGATAATATAAAGCATTATATTCTATAAATTTTTTTATATCAGTTTTAGTACAATTCTTTTCTAATATTTGGTAAGCATCAAATATGGAGAACCACCTAGTATTATTTATTCTATTAAAAGAACTTAATGGACTTTGAAAATAAGCATATCCTATGTATTCGCATTTTTTTATACTATTAATATACATCGAATATTCCATATTAAATAATAAATCCTCACATATAGAAATTTCTTTATTAAAGAATATTTTTTTATCTTTTATTATCTTTAATCTATATACTTTATTCCATAAAAAACCATCATTTTCAATTAAAATTTCTTTTTCAAATTCATTAGCATTGATAATAGAACTTCTAATTTTTCCAGCGTCATAATCATCATTCCATTGTTTATCATAGTTGTAAATTTTCTTATAGTTAAACCATAAGCAGTCTACTTCTTCAGTGAAATTGTTTATTATTGTATCAAACAAATTTGGCGCAATAATATCGTCACTATCCATAAAATAAATTAAATCACCACTTGCATTTAATATTCCATTGTTTCTTGCTTCTGATACTCCCATATTTTTTTGAAAAATATATTTTACATTTTTATCTTTTTCTTGATACTTGAGACATATCTCTTCACTGTTATCATTTGAGCCATCATTCACAAATATAATCTCATAATTTTTATATTTTTGCATTTTAATGCTTTCTATACACTCTTTTATACTGTTTGAAGCATTATAGATTGGTATGATTATACTTATTTTTTTCATATTATTTTTCATCCTTAATAATATTTATAAAATTAAAATAATAGTTCTCTAGTGTTAAATTTTTAGAAGCTTCAATTGCCTTTTTTTTCATTTTTTTTAATTCTTGGGTATCATTTAATAAACGGTCTATATTTTTGCCTAAATTTTGAGCAAGATTTTCATCATGTTGTAAAATTATTGCCGAACCACCAGTCGCATATTCTGGTATTCCTCCCGAATTTGTGGTTATAATTGGTAACCCACTCACAAGTGATTCTATAATAGTAAGTGGTGCAGGATCATTCCATATTGATGGTAAAACAGCTATATCTGCCAAGGCATAAAAAGTATTAATTTCTTCATATTTTATAAAACCTGTAAAAATAACTTTTTTTGAAATTTTCTTCACTTCATTTTCAAGTTGCTCTTGATATTCTGTTTTTGTTTTTAACTCATTAAGTGCCGAGCCAAGTATTAGCAGTTTATAATTTTTATACTTGACATACTTTAATGACTCTATTAATTCCTTAACACCTTTTTCAGGAGTTATTCTACCTGTAAAAAGAAGTATTTTATCATTTGGAGAAATACCATATTTTTTCTTAATTTTTTCCTTTTCTTCTATTGATATTTTTCTTGAAAATCTCTGGGCATCAATACAATTTCTTAATACAACAAATTTATCTTTTGATATTTCATTACTTTCAAAAAGACTTTTAGCTATAAATTCACTTACACAAATTATTTTTTTTGTATTTTTTATTATTTTTTCACATCCATAAGTACCGGGAAATTCATTATGACAATGATAATAATATTTTCCGGAATATTTCAAGTAATTTTTCCGCCATTTTAAAGCCAAATATTGAGTTGGGTGATTTTCTAAAATTACAATATCGTAATTATATTTTTTTAGTAACTTACTGCATTTATTTAAGTAATATAGTCTTTGAAAAATATATCTATAGCTTTGACTATTTTGCTTTTTGAATATATTTTTTGCACAGAAAAATACCGTTTTATCAATAATTTTTATAAAAGCATTTACTTGTATAAATTTAAAATTACTATTTTCGTATTTTTTACTTTGATTTAATGCATCTTGATCATATATTGAAAAAATTTCAAATTTAATTTTTTTATTCTTTTCGTTTTCATTAAGTAAATTTACAATAAGATTTTCAACTGCACCACCCTTAGTTGCAGGCACAGGCAAAAAACCTGATGTTATCATTGCAATCTTCTTCACTTCTATTCCTCCGATTTTTTTAAATAAATTTCTTCGAGTTTGTAGGATTCTGATTTTATATCATATTTTTTTAATTCATCGTTAAGAATTATATTTTTTCTATTTACATCTTTTAAATAACTAAATATGGCTTTAATCCATATTTCTACACCACTTTCTAAATTCATGAAAGTTAGTTTTTCAGTCACTTTTGCTATTGCAGGTACTTCTGTTGAAGCTACACATGGTAATCCATTTGCTTGTGCTTCAATTAATACCATACCTAATCCCTCATATAAAGATGGAAATAAAAATAAATCCATTGCATTATACAATTCAGATACATCTTCTCTTTGGCTTAAAAATTTTACTGAGTCTGATATACCAAGTGAATCAACTTTTTCTTTCATTTCTTCCATTAAAGGACCTTGACCTATTAATAATAAAATAGAATTTTTATTTTGCTTATGTACCTCATTAAATATATCAATTAAAAATCTATGATTTTTCTGCTCAACAAATCTTCCTACATGACCAATAACTAATGTATCTTCTTTAATATTTAATTCTTTTCTTTTTTCTTTTCTTAATTTTTCATCATACTTAAATTTATCTAAATCAATAGCATTGTTCAAAAGATAAACATTACCATTGTCATATTCTTTATTGCCAAATAACCATCTACCAGCATGTTCAGTACATGCCATATAATCTGTTGCAAATACTTTGCTAAATGGTCTTAATACTTGTTTCACCAAATTTTTCTTTTTCTCTTGTTTGTTAGTTGTACTATGACTATGAGCTATTCTTACTGGAACTCCTGCACACTTTGCTGCAAATAAACTAAAAACCGATAACGTGTTAATATGAGAATGAACTATTTTATAATTTCCTTCTTTTAAAATTTTCTTTAACTCTTTATGATATTTAAATACTTTTTGATAAGGTGGTATTAGTATAACTTTACCACCTAATTTTTCTATCTCTTCATAAGGAATATTTGTAGAATCTTCATCACATATAAAATCAAATTGTATTTTACTTCTATCAATATGTCTATAATAATTCATAACAACAGATTCTACTCCACCGCCAAGCCACTTACCAATAATCTGAGCAACTCTAATAGGTTCTTGCTTTTTCACTATTTAGCCCCCTTATGTTTAAATACAGCCCCAAAAGTTTTAAAAAATATCTTTACATCCAATCTAAATCCATAACCATTAGAGTATTCTTGTTCAATTTTCAAACGTTCTTCAAACGTTGTATTGCTTCTCCCACTGACTTGCCACAACCCTGTAAGACCTGGTTTTGTTTTAATAATATCATTGTAATAAATTCCCATATCTTCTTTTTCTCTTGGTAAATATGGGCGGTTTCCAATAACCGACATATCGTTTTTTATAATATTCAAAACCTGAGGCAGTTCATCGAGAGAGGTTTTTCTAAGGATATTTCCCATTTTAGTAACTCTTGGATCATGTTCTAATTTTTTATTTATTTTATATTCTTTTGCCAATTTTTTATCATTTTTTAACAATTCTTTTAATACTTCATCAGCATTAGGAATCATACTTCTAAATTTATAAAAATCAAACTCTTCACCATTTTTACCTATTCTTTTTTGTTTATAAAAAATACTGTCAAAATCACCTGTTAACATATAAGAAACTTTAACAATTAGTGCGATTGGTATCATAGCAATAATTCCTATAATAGCCATTAAAACATCAAATAATCTTTTAATAAAAAAATACATTGTTCTATTTAAAGAAGAAGTTAGTGTTTTATCTCTATTTAAATCTATCATATCTGCTTGATTATTCATTCTACCACACCTTACTACATACACGTTTTTAAGCCGAAAACATCATATCATATATTCTTATTTATTGACAAGATATAAATCCAAAACTGTAATAATATTGTACCATATAAATATCATAATGACATCCAAAAAAAATGAACTTATTAAAAGTCCATCTAAACAACTAATTAAAAGGTAACCAATCATTATCATCTAAAATATCAAAACTTTTTAATTTTCGCCATCTCATATCATCAGGTTCAATTTTTTTCATAATATTTTCAATTTCTTTTGGAATACCAATATATAATTCTTTATCTTTTTCATAAAGATAAAGATAACCATTTAAAACTAATTGTAAATTAATATCACTTTTATACTTTTTATCTTTTTTCTTTAAAGCAATTAAAACATCAGAATAATTATAAAAATATTCATAAATAGCTTCTTTAAAAGAATCTTCGATTTCATCTTTTAATTTATCTAAATCTTTAACACCATTAAAATATAATAACTTTTCATAAACATCTTTAGGTAAACCTTGTAAATAAGAATCTAAAGTATCTTTAATAGGCTTTTCTTTTAAAACAAAATTTAAAGCAAAGGCTTCATCTTCCGTTCTACCCCCTAAAGAAAAATATCTTAACTCTTTATAAAATAAGTTTAATACTTCTACTAATTTTTTGTTTTCCTTTTTCGTTAACTTAAACTCTTTAGTTAAATCATCAGTTAATGTATTTATAGAATCAGGTTTAAGTAATAATTTAAACATTAAAGACATTGTAGATACTTCCCCTATTTTAGGTGATACCATACTAAGAGAAGAAAAAAAGTTTATCAATTTTATATAATAACTTTCTAATTTACCTAAAGTTAAAATAACAGGATTTAAATCTTTTAAAAAAGATAAATCATCAGGTCTTTCTAAAGAAGAATCAACATAATATTCTTTATTGTTATATTCTAACAAATATTCTTTCCCATAATTTTCTTTTATAAATTTAATAAGATTCTTTTCAGATATTTTAATACAGTAAAAATCATCTAAATAATATTTTAAAATATCTAAAGAAAGAAAACCATAAACTAAACTTAATAAAGTAATAATCTCTTCTATACTATTTTTTTCAATCTCTTTTTTCTTCTTTAAAGAAACATCTTTTTTAAACAGTTTTATAATCTCCGTAGGGGCAGTTACTTTTAAACCATTTTCTTCATAAACAAATATAATGCCTTGATTTAAAATATTTAACTCTAATTTATCAGAATAACCTTTTTCCTCTATTTCATTAAATATATATAATTGAGTAGAACTCATTTCTAGAAAACACTCACGAGCCTTTTCTAAAACTTTTTCTGTTAAACTTTTAACAGTTTTATTATTACCTCTTAAACAATAATTACTAAATAAATCATTTTGATTATCTTTTGTTAAACAATCAAACATATCCTTAAAAGTTCCTTCAGGCTTTTTTACTGTCAAAAATTCTTTTGTAACCTTATCTTTAAACTCATCACTGTCAAAATCTTCTAATAACATTCCTAAATCATTTAAATTAATATTCATTCATAGCACCATCTTTCATAATAAAAATAACATAAAACTATCTAATCATCAAATAAAAGAGATATTTTAAATTACTTACTTCAATTCAATTATTTATATGTAACAATTCTTATGTATTTTGAATTCTTTTTTTAGCAATTTAAAGATAACAAAATACATTTAAAAAAGCGGGAAGAAAATCTCGCTTTTTATATTATTCAATTAAATATTCATTTTCCTACTAAAATGTGGAAAGTCTCTATCATTCACACTATCCAATTTCGTAAGGATTTTCAAACGTTCCTTCACCGCCTAAAATCGACGTTGAGGGTATCAAATATACCGAAGGGCGTACCAAAGCAGCACCGGCGGCATTGTATGTGGTGACCTGGCTGCTGTCGACATCGAACACAAAGAAATTATTCCAAGAGTACGCTCTCGGAGAAACTGTCCACTGCTTATTGCTTGATTCCAAAAGCCAATCATTAAGATAGCAATCATTTGCACCAATCCAGCTGTATAACTCTTCGGCTAAACAACTGGCTCTATTCATACTAGTGCCACTGCTTGTCGCATAGCCATAATCACTTGGATACATTAAACCAACTTTGCCTGGCCATTCTTTTGGTCTTCCCTTGTATACAGTAATTCCTCTTTCATAGGTATACCAATGACTTGCTAATCCATTTGACGAACTGTTATAGTTTGCTGTTCCTCCTAATTTCCATGTTATCGTATCTATTTGATTTTTTGCTGCCTCTGTTAAGCCATTACTTGTAAAATCACAAGATGTTGTTGCACCATTTCTGCCATATGGGCATGTTCCTGATGTTTTATTATAATAGGCTCCATTATTTAAAACTTCTTTTAAAATACTATCTGTCCAATCGTTACTTCCATAACTACTTGTTGAACTTCCTGTTCCTCTAGCCTTATTATCCCAACTATAATTTCCTAAAGAATTAGTTCGAATTAATTTCATTCTTTGTCCTTCTGGAGTATTTAAGATGCCAATAATTCTCCATCCTGCTTTTTCTTCATTAAATGTTACATAATTACAAGGATTAGCACCAACATATCTTAAATTGTTATCACTTGTTCCATCATATGCTAGAGTGTAAGTACAACTATCACTTGTTTTATCTGGAACTGTATAAACATCTGTCGAACTAGAGTCGGCACCAACTGCTAAATTTTGAATAGTTTCTACTGCAGTTAGTGCATGATAACTAGTCGTAACTGTTATCTTACTTTCAAAAGTTTTATTCATTGTTTCATTTGGTGCATCATAGGAAAGCCATATATTTAAGGTATAACTTTTTACTTCTTTAGCATTTAAAGTACCTGTTTCTAACATTCTGGAATCTGTCGCATTATCTAATGTTTTGGTAACTGCATCGTTATTACCTAAAACACTTATTTCATCATTTAGTTTTACTTTAATATAATTAATATCTAAAGTAGACTCGGCAAGTGTTTCTAAATTAATTTGATAATTGGCTTTATCATTACATTCATTTTTTAATGTAAAAGTATACGGGGTT
>ENA-OPWR01000920-OPWR01000920.1-human-gut-metagenome-genome-assembly--contig:-NODE-920-length-24577-cov-2.555542_pt1 | contig 24577 bp, 23 predicted proteins | sample MGYA00241507_ERZ502006 | MGnify/ENA primary metagenome ERZ502006 (study PRJEB25962, sample SAMEA2043041) | human gut metagenome | biome: human gut; feature: human-associated habitat; material: faeces...
ACAAAAGCTGGAATAAATGAGAAAGGATATGACCGGATGGGGAAAGTTAGACGATGGATGCTGATACTGTGTGCGATTTTTATGGTGCTCGGTGCACAGTCTGTGTATGCGGATGATACGCAGGATTCTCTCGATGGCTACTGGTCAAAAGACGAAAATCAGGAAACGGAAGATGGGGAAACCGTTTACCGATATTTTCTATGGGATGGAACAATGATTACGGACCAGTGGGCAAAAATCGAAGAGGAATGGTACTTTTTTGATGCCAATGGAGTCATGCAAAGAGGCTGGCTTTGGAAAAGTGGTGGATGGTACTATCTGGATGAAGAAACCGGTGCGATGCAGAAAGGCTGGATTAAAATCGAGAAAGATGAGTATTTTTTAAGTGAGTCAAGTGGAAGAATGAAAACCGGTTGGACACATTGGAAAAAGAAATGGTACTATCTGGAATCGAATGGAAAACTGGCAAAGAATACAGAACGTTACCTGATGGGGCATACGTTTCACTTTAATAAAACAGGAGAATGGGTAAAAGATTAAATGGAAGTTGTATCAATTGTAAAAATGATACTGTTCACAGTGGCATTTTGGTTGTTTTTGATTGTCATAGGATTTCATACACCGGCAAAGCGGACGAAAAAAATTACAGAACTGCTTATGGGTGGAATGATATTATTTTTCTTCTCATAAGATATTTCTTTTTGGAAAAACTTTTTATCTAAGGCTGTTTTAAAAATATAAAAAGCCATCAAGATATAAGATAATTCTAAAATAAATTTCCAAACATAATAAAAAATACGATTAAAAGGGCTTGATAAAATATAAAAGATATTTTTGCCTAAATTAATAAGTAATGAAAAAGGAATGTGCCCTAAAGAAATAACTAATAAAAAAAGTAAAATTTCGATAATTAAATAAACGATTTCTTTAAAAGATCTGCTACTTAAATCTTGACTAATATTTTGAATATAAGAAAGTAAATGTTCTGAAAAATCTTCTAACGTATTTTTAGAAACTTCGTTTTTAGGTTTATAGGTTTTATAAAGTTCTTTAGCAAGTTCTTTGGCATCTCCAAAAAATAATACCGCCTCTTCTTCGGTCATGCCATTACTTATTTTTTCATCAATATAATCATTATATTCTTTAATAATATCTTCTTTGTCTTCTTCATCAATACCAACTAATTCTTTTTTTAAATCCCTTAAAAATTCTTTTTTCTTCACGAGAATACCTCTTTTCATATAGACGATTATTTTCATCTTTAGATTATCATTTACACTTTATCTTGTCAACGAAAAAAGAGCAGCCTTTGATAGCCACTCTTTCGTGAATTTCCATTATTTATAAATTAAAAGAAAGTGTTGTATTGTTGATTTAACACAAAAGTGTAAAGTTGTTTGGGGTAGTAGTTATGACATTTATAATGCCGAAATTTGGAAATTCACCATCAAACAAGGTAATTTCTTGCTTGACGCCTAATATACTAACTTCATTTATCCACTTTTGCAATAGGAGGTTTTGACAAGTTTTGTCGAATAAATTATTTGCTATTAAATTTCTTCATGATTTTTAAACTATTTAAAATTGTAAGTAACGTAACACCTGTATCCGCAAAAACAGCAAACCACATATTGGCAAGACCCAAAACACTTAATAATAAAATACTTATTTTTACTAACATAGCAAATGTTAAATTTTGTTTAATTACTTTTTTAGTGTATTTTGATATATCAATAGCTTCGGTAATTTTAGTTAAATCATCACTCATTAAAACAATATCACTGGCTTCAATTGCACTATCGGTTCCAACACCACCCATAGAAATACCAATGTCGGCTCTTTTTAAAACGGGGGCATCATTTATGCCATCTCCAACGAATATAGTAATTTCATTATTTTTACTTACCCGTTCAAAATTTTCAAATTTATCGGTCGGTAACATCTCATATTTGATTTCATCAATTCCTAATTTATTACCAATATCTAGAGCCACTTCTTTTTTATCTCCGGTAAACATATGTGTTTTAATACCATTACTTTTTAGTTTCGTAATGACAGATTTTGCTTCTTTTTTAATACCATCATCAATCATGATAGACGCTACATGTTCCCCATCAATATTTAAATGTAAAGAAGCATAAGAATCACAAGGACATAGCTTATTATTACCAAACAATATTTTTTTACCATTTAATGTGAAGGATATGCCCTTACCGGTTATTTCTTTAAAATCTTTAACATCTTGGTTATCCACTTTAATATCTTTTAATTTTGAAATAGATTTAGCAATGGGATGATTAGAAAAAGATTCTCCCTTAATTAAGATATCAATAATTTCATCCATGGTATATTTGTCTTTTAAATTATCATCAGTGATAATAATTTTGGAAACTTGAAAACTACCATTTGTAAGTGTGCCGGTTTTATCAAAAATAATATTTTTAACATTGCTTAAATTATCTAGATAATTACTTCCTTTTATAAGGATACCTTTTTTACTTGCCACCCCAATCGCAGTAAAATAAGAAAGTGGAACTGAAATGGCTATCGCACATGGACAAGAAATAACTAAGAAAGTAAGTCCCCGATAAAGACTATCTGAGAAAGAAATGTTAAAGACAAAAGGTAAAACAATGGTAATAACAAGGGCTAAAACCATCACAAGCGGAGTATAAACCTTACTTATTTTAGAAACAATAGTTTCTGTTTTCGTTTTTTTATCGGTTGCCTTTTCTAATAAATCTAAAATCTTAGCCACAGTTGAATTTTCATATAACGAGGTGGCTTCTATTTCTAAGACGTCCTCAGTATTAATACTTCCTGATAAAACTTCATCACCTAAAGAAACTTTTATTTTATCGCTTTCACCTGTTAAAGCGGAAGTATCAAGTAAGCTACTACCCTTAACAATGACTCCATCAACGGGTATTCTTTCTCCTTTTTTGACTAATAATATATCTTTTAGTTTTACTTCTTCAACCGGAATTTCGATAATTTCATCTTTAACTTTTTTGCTTGCAACGACAGATTTAATGTCTAATAATTCTTTAATAGATTGACGAGAATTATGAATGGCTTTTTCTTCTAAAATTTTACCAATTGTATATAAGAAAATGACCATCATACCTTCTAAGATGTTACCTGTAAATAAAGCTCCCAGACATGAAATACTTATTAAAGCATTCTCGTTAATACCTTGTCCTTTGATTAACATTTTAATGGCATTGAAAGTTGTTTTATAAAGTAAAAGCGTATAACTTATGATATATAAAATTACTTTTATAAAGTTTGGTAAAGGACATAAATAAGAAATAAAGCCTAAAAGAATAGCCATTAATAAAATACTTAAATGATATTCCTTTTTCTCTTCTATTTCTTCTTCTGTTAAAAAGGCATCTGGTTCTACTTTTTTGATTAATTCGTTTAGTTCTTCTAAACGATAATTTTTCTTAGACTCAAAAGATACCTTACAAGTATTAAAATTGACGGAAGCATTATTAAAATTTTTATTTTTATTTAGCATTTCTTCAATTTCTCTGGCACAATTAGCACAATCTAAGTTGTTAATATGATATTTATATTTTCCCATTTTATTTCTTTTCCTTTCTGTGTAATATATGCTCTAAACCTATTTCATAAAGTTTTTTAATATGTTCATCATCTAAAGTGTAATACACTTCTTTACCTTCTTTTCTTGATTGAACAATGCCATTTTCTCTTAAAATAGCCAGTTGATGAGAAATAGATGATTTGGTCATATCAAGAGCATTGGCAATATCACACACACACATTTCATGATTATCTAAAGCCCATAAAATATTAATTCTTGTCTTTTCGCCTAATATTTTAAAAAGAACTGATAAACTTTCTAACTCCTCTTTTTGTGGTTTATTTTGTAAAGCGATTAAAACAGCTTCTTTATGAATAACATTACAATCACAAGATTGAATGAAAAATTTCTTATCTTTTGCCATAGCACGTCTCCTTTAGTTGAATACTCTTTCAACTAAGTTCATTATAGTTGAATATTCATTCAATTGTCAAGCCTATCTCTAATATATTATTCCCAAAAGAAAAGATAAGACTTGTTTCATCTTATCTTCTAAATAAATTAACGAATTTTGTCCACAAACTTTCTTTTTTCGTTTCTGTTTGGGTATTTTCTTCCTCTTTAGGGGCTTTTACACCATCTAATACTTGGATAAATTTAGTACTAGCTTCCGTATCATCTTTTTTCATTGTAAATATTTGATAATCTTCACTTAACTCTACTAAAGCCTCTACTTTATTTGTGACTACTTTTGCATTATTGGTATACGAACTTAACGTGTTTATTCCTTCTTTATTAAAGGTTTTAATTCCTGAATCAAGAGTTGTCATACCATCTTTCAAAGTAGTCGTACCAGCTGATAATTCTTTCATTTTACTATTTAATACATTAACGCCTTCTGTTAATAAAGCCGTTCCATCTTTTAAAGTATCCGCGCCAGTTGAAGCTTTTGTTAAAGCGGTTGTTAATGTTGTTAACATGTCATTGATCTTCTTTGTAGTCGCGTCCATTGTTTCTAAAGTAGATGCTAAAGCACCATTATTTGTTGTTAAAAGAGTTATTAAATTTTCATTATTACTATAAGTATTTTCATATTGATATTTTAGGTTATAAAGTTCTAAATTTGTCTTAGCAAGAGTCTCATATGTCATATCTTTTAAGCCATAAGTTTCATAGGCTTCTTTTAATTTTTGATTTCCTAAAGTTAGATTTTCGATAGTTTTCGTATTTGTTGCCATTAAAGTTTTGATTTGTTTTACTTTCTCTTGTGTTTCTTTACTTGTTAAAGAACCACTTGCTTTTTGTAATTCGGCTAAAATTTGTTTTAAACCATCACTGACATCCGCGGTACCATTTTTAATTTGTTCTAATTTACTTAAAACATTATTTAAGTTTTCACTAACTAAAGAAGCCCCACTAGAAACGGTGTTTAAACCACTTAAAACATTTTTAGAACCATCTTCAATTTGATTCATACTTGCTTGTAGGGTATCAACACTTTTATAAAGTCCTTTTAATTCATCAAAGACACTTAAGTCATCACTATCAAGTAATTTAGGAGTTATTACAGAATAAATACTAGCAAGTTCAAATTTCTCGGTTTCAAAAGAAAGTTTTACCGTATCTAAATCTTTAAAGGTATCCATATTTAAACTTTCATATAGACCAGGTGAAGATAAACCAACCACAATACTTTTTGTTCCATTGTTAATCACTTTACCATTCGTAATTTTAATATTTGTATTTTCGGTATTAGATAAAATTGTCGCGGTTGTAACTACAAATGGTGTATATAAAGTGGTATTGGTTCCATTTACATTGACAAGTTTTTTATCATTATTTTGATACTTAATCGTAATTTCTACTTTTCCTTTTTTACCAATTAAATCTTTAAGAGAAATATCCTCTCCATCTAAAGTATAAGTAATATTTTGAGAAACTGGAATTTGTTTATTTAAAGAACCTTGATAAAAGATATCTTTACCACCGGCATTCCAAGTTAATAATTCTGCATTACGTGTATAAGGAATATTACTATTTATATTGATAATATTTTCAAGATTAGAATAATCCTCAATAGTTTCTAATTTATCTTCATTGATTAAATGATTAGTCACAAAAGTAGATTTTACAGAGCCATCCGTATTTAATTTTGTATAAACTGTTTCTTCTTTTTGAAGAGCAAAAACATTATATGGTAAAACAAAACTGAATACTAAAAGGGCTGCTGCTAATTTTTTTTCCTTTTTTTTCATACTTTTTCCTCTTTTCTTTAAAATTGTTGTTTTCATAATAATAGAATCAAATATAAGTAAAATAGATGGTAAAACCGTTAAAACAACAAGCATACTTATAATGGCTCCTCTAGAAATAAGGGTACATAAGGAACCTACCATTTCAAGTTCTGAGTAGACACCAACCCCAAAGGTAGCAGCAAAGAAACACATACCACTTACAAAAATGGAATTGGCACAATAATTCATTGATTCTATCATCGCATCTTTTTTATCTTTGCCTTCACTTCTTCCCTTTAAATAATTTGTTGTAAGTAAGATAGCATAGTCAATCGTTGCTCCAAGTTGGATGGTTCCAAGAACGATTGGAGCCACAAATGGTAAAACAACACCGCCAAAATATGAAACAGACATATTAAGGAAAATAGCAAATTCTATAGCTAGAATAAGTAAAATGGGTAAAGATAAAGATTTTAAAACAAACATCATAATGATTAAAATACAAACAATAGAAGAAGTATTAACATTTTTAAAGTCTTCATCACTGGTTAGAACAAGATCTTTCATTAAAGGTCCTTCGCCAGCTAAAATACCGTTTTCATCATATTTTTTTATAATAGTATTAATTTCCTTTACTTGGTTATTTAATTCGTTCGTGGCAATATCATAAGTAGAGTTTAAAAATAACATTTGATAGTTGTCACTTTCAAAAACTTTAACCATATCTTCCGGTAACATATTTTCTGTTAAACCATATTCTTTTAATTTAGCAAATGATAGAACAAAATCAACACCTGAAATATTTGCAATTTCACTCGTCATCTCATTGATATCATCGGCTTTCATATCTTTATCCACCAAGATAATTTCAGGGGAAACGATATTGAATTTTTCTTTTAATTCGGTATTAGCAACAATACTTTCTAAAGTATCTGGTAGGCTTTTATCAATTTTGTAATAAACTCCTACATTGTTGTTAGCTAAATAAGCAGGCACAAGAAGTAAGACAAAAAGGATAAAAATAATAATATGATGTTTTACAACAAAGGCATTAAATTTTTCAAAATGAATGGTAACTGGTTTATGTTTTGTCTTTGTAATAAGTTTATCAAAAGTAAGTAATAAACTAGGAAAGACCGTTAAAACACAAATAACGCCAAGTAAAACACCTTTAGCCATAACAAGCCCTAAGTCTTTTCCTAAAGTTAGGCTCATCGTACATAAAACTAAGAAACCTGCAATCGTTGTTAAACTACTTCCTGTCACGGAAGAAAATGTTTCCATGATAGCTTCAACCATAGCTTCCTTGTTTTTTAAGCCCTTTTCTTTTTGATGTTCATAAGCGTGATACAAAAATATGGAAAAGTCTGTGGTAACACCAAGTTGTAAAACAGCGACTAACGCTTTTGTAATATAGGAAATATTACCAAAAATAATATTACTTCCTAAATTAAATAAAATAGCAATACCAATATTACCAAGTAGTAACACTGGTACAAAATAAGAATCCAAAGATAGTTCAAGAACAATAAGACATAAAATAACGGCAATACAAATATAAACTAAGATTTCTTTATCGGATAAATCCATAGTATCCAAAACCATAGCACTCATACCACCTATTTTAACTTTGTCTTTCGCAATCTCTTTCATTTGTGAAATAGCTTCTAATGTTTTCGTAGAAGATGTTGATTCTTCAAAGGTTACAAAAAATAAATCGGTATTATCTTGATGTAACTTTTCTGTTATTTCACTAGGTAACATATCCATAGGAATGGTCGTTCCTAAAAGGTCATAAGCACTAATTACTTTATTAACACCATCAATATTTTCAAACTCCTTTTCTAAGTTAAGTAAGGCTTGACCCGATAGGTTTTCTGAAATCACTACGGAATAAGCTCCCATGCCAAATTCATCTGTTAAAATATCCTGACCTTGTACGGTTTCAATTTCTTGTGGTAAATAAACAAGGATATCATAATTAATACCCGTAAGTTTCATACCAACAAAGGCAAAGACCATAAGAATTAGAGAAACAAGAAGAATGCCAGTTTTATGTTCACAAATTTTTTCAGCAAATTTTTTCATAATATTAACTCCCTTCACGCTTAACTATTTTATTCTTCTTCTTTTCTTTTTTCACCAACATAAGTTTATTGTTGTATGATATCCAACATTTTATTTGAAATGTATGTATATTTAAACTACATTATGTCCTTTATCTTTACATTTGTTTATTTTTTAGTATAATTATCCATGAGGTGACAACATGAATAAAAATGATTTACGTGTCATTAAGACCAAAAATGCCTTATTTGAGACACTTACCAATCTTATGAAAGAAAAAACATTTGAAGAGATTAAAGTTTCGGATATTTGTAATAAAGCTTTGATTAACCGTTCTACCTTTTACGCCCATTATAATGATAAATATGAACTTTTGGCAGATGCAATTCAAAGTTTAAAAAATTCTCTTATAAGTGAATTAAAAGCAAATAACAATATTTCCAATACAAAAGAATATTATCTCAATCTCATTTCTATTTTTTTGAATCATATAGAAAATAAAAAGGATATTTATTTATCTATTATGATTAATAATCGTAATAGTATCATGGTAGATATCATATATGATGTTTTAGATCACGATGTAAATATGCGTTTAAAAGAATTGGATAAAAAAGATACTCAAAAAGTACCCGCAAATATTTTGGCTAAGTTTTACATTGGGGCTGTTTTTAACGTGGCCCTAGAATTTTTAAAAAAAGATAGTCCTTATACAAAAGAAGATATCCTTAACTACTTAGACTATCTCATTCCCAATAATATTGATATGTAAAAATAAAGACACTACCTACATTTAAATAGATATAGATAGTGTCTTTTTTCTAGAAAAGAATAAACATTGAAATAATCTGTCTTGATTTAACTAAACAACACTTTTATTTTTTCACTGTCTTTCGTAGACATTTTTTTAAGTGAAATTTATAAAAAAAGCCCTTTTAAGGCTTAATTTTGGATAGTTACATATTATTTTTGATGTTTAAAATTTCTTCTTCAGGTAACTTTGATATCTTTATAATATCCTTCATAGGCATGTTACTTTTTAACATTTCTTTCGCTATATTCTCATATGCTTCTTTTTTACCAGCTTCTGTTGCTTCTTTAATTTCTGTGTTATGGCACTTTTCTTCATCTTCTTCTTTGGTCATGTAATTAAAAAAATCAGGATTTTCATTTACTTTTTTAACCTCGTTCATAAATTTTCTTACCTTTCCATCACTCGCTAATTCAGCTAAGTCTTTTTCATCTAAATCAAGCATAATTAAATACTTGAATTTCTGAATGTTTACTTCGTCTTTAGCATACCAATAATTTAAGACTTTGTCCATATTCCATTCGACAATTTTAAAGTTACGAACAAAGTTTTTCTCACCATCATTCAAAGTATAAATCCGACATATTTTCTTATCTTTCTTATTCATACCATAAGTAAGATTTAATTGAATGATTAAAGTATCTTCGCTGTAGCTATCACCTTTTAAAGTGTATCTACTGTAAACATTACATAAGAAGGCTAAGTTTCTGGTATGAAGATAATCTTTAGGTTCTGAGTTAATCTCAATACCAATATAACCTTCACTTGTTTTTAAAAGTAAATCACAATACTTTTTACGAGTATTAATATTACCTTGAAGGGTTTCTACATTAAGTCTTTGAATTTCATAGACTTTAAGGTTTAAAGTAAGCTCTAGTAAAGCTACTAATAAATCCTCATTTTCTTCTTTTAAAAAGACTTCTTTAAATGTTCTGTCGTAACGACAACTGTAAAATTTTTTTGTTTCTTCTAATTCTCTTATCATGTCTAGTGTCCTTTTCTAAGAAAGATAACTTTGCCGGCCTTAAATTATCCTTCTACTTATATATACAAGAAAAATTTCTGATTTCCTTTTTTTTCGGTGTAATTTGTCAAATTTATTGCAAAATTATAAAATTAACTAAGTAATGTTTGTTCTTTTAAATGTTAAAATTTCTCGGTATAATAAAGAACAAGGAGAAAGTGTATGAAAGAATTATTAATACCTGTTGGTTCTATGGAAGCTTTAAAATATGCCGTGCTAAATGGGGCAGACGCGGTTTACTTAGGTGGCAAAAAATTTGGAGCCCGTGCTTATGCTCAAAATTTTGATGATGAAACTTTAAAAGAATCCCTTTTGTTTGCTCATTTATATGGGGTAAAAGTTTATGTTACGGTGAATACTTTAATATTTGAAAGAGAGCTTCAAAATGTTCAAAACTATCTTATCTTTTTAGAAAGCATTCATGTGGACGCTGTTATTGTTTCGGATTTAGGAATTATTTCTTGGCTTCATCAAAATTTGCCTAATTTAAATGTTCATGTTTCGACACAAGCTCATACTTTTAATGCCGATATCATGACTTTCTATAAAAATTTAGGAGTAACCAGAGTTGTTGTGGATAGAGAAATGTCTTTAGATGAAATAAAAGCGTTACCTGATATTTTAGAGATTGAATGCTTTATCCATGGTGCTTTATGTGTTTGCTATTCGGGCCAATGTCTATTTAGTTATTTTAAAGATGGTCGTAGTGGTAACAGAGGAACTTGTTCACAAAGTTGTCGCATGCCTTACAACCTTTTTAAAGACGGAAAGAAACTAGAGACCGATGGAAAATACCTTTTATCTACCAAAGAGCTTAACACATCTTTACATATTGATGAGTTACTAAAAAGTAATATTAACTCTTTTAAAGTAGAAGGAAGAATGAAAAGTCCTCTTTATGTAGGTTTTATTACCCGTTTTTATCGTCGTCTTTTTGATGGTGAAAAGGTAAATTCAAAAGATAGAAAAGATTTAAAAGTTATGTTTAACAGAGAGTTTACAGATGGTTATTTATTTAACGAAAAAAATATTATGAATTTTAAAACGCCTAATCATCAAGGGATAAACTTAGGAAAAGTCATTGATGTGCATAAAGATAAAATCAAAATTCTTTTAGAAGAAGATATTCAACAAGAAGATGGGATTCGTTTTAAAAACAAAGATATGGGCTTTATTGTTAATTTCTTATACGATGAAAAAGGCAAACTTATAAATCATGCTTCGAAAGGAAGTATCATTTACGTAGATAATAAAGTCAATTTAAAAGATAAAGATATTGTCCTAAAGACTTTAGATAAGAAACTAATGAATGAAATCGCTAATTACGAGCCACGTAAAGTAGACATTGATTTGACAGTAAAAGTAATCGAAGATATTTTTTCATTAACTCTTAAAGATTCTCATCATGAAATAAATGTTTCTGAAAAGATTGTTTCCAAGGCCTTAAAAAGAAGTATTACCAAAGAAGAAATAAAAAAACAAATGGATCGTTTAAAAGATACTCCTTTTAAAATAAGAAACATAACGATTGATATTCCTGAAAATATTTTTATTCCTGTTTCTAAAATGAATGAAATAAGAAGGAAAGCTGTTTCAAAGCTAATAGAGAAGAGGGAAAATTATGTATAGTGTTTTTGTTCATACTAAAGAGCAATATGATATTATTAAAAATTATCCCGTTAGTATGATTTATACGGATAATAGATGTCTTTTAAAAGAGGATAAAAATATATATTATCAAGTCCCTCGTTATCCCCATGAAAGAGAGCTACCTCAAAATATTTTGATTCAAGACTTAGGTTGTCTTTTAGAAACTCAAGGAAAAAACATTGTGACGGATACTAATTTGAATGTTGCTAATTCTTTAGCCATTGAAAGCTTACTTTCTTTAGGAGTTTCAAAAATAACCTTGTCTTTAGAATGTACTTTAAATGAGCTTAAGTTTTTAAATAAAGCGAGTGAGTATCCTTTAGAAGTTGTTTTATATGGTCGACCTGAAGTTATGCTATTAAAAAGTTATCCTTTAATAAAAGAAAATGGCTATGAATTAGAAGATTACGAAAAGAAAAAATATCCTATTTTAGTTGATCAAGAAAAGCATGTTCATATTTATCAATATGAAGTGATGAATAAACTAGACTTACAAAAAGATTATGAAGCTTTAGGAATTCATCATTTTCGTCTACAATTTATTTTTGAAACAAAAGAAGAAGTTACAAAAATTATGGATAAAATATATCATTTAGAATAAAGACCTTTTTGAAGCACTCTTGTCATAAAGAGTGTTTTTTGCTACAATGTTTATGAATTAAGTAGGTGAAATATGGAAAAGACAAGTTTGTTTAGTGTCCAAGAATTTGATGCTGCGAATGCAAAATTAATCCTAAAAGAAGTTGAAGAGATCTTAAAAGAAAGAGGGTATAATCCCATTAATCAGATTGTTGGTTATCTTTTAAGTGGTGATCCAGGCTTTATCACAAATTATAAGGAAGCAAGAGAAAAAATAACGAGTTTAGATCGAGCAGATTTGCTCTCATTTATTTTAACGGAGTATTTAAAATGAGATATTTAGGCTTAGATTTAGGTACTAAGACACTTGGTATCTCGGTGAGTGATAAAACCAATACTATCGCGACACCCCTTGTAACCAAAAGATTTGCCGAAAATGATTATGAAAGTGTCTTAGATGATTTAGAGGCAATTGTTAAAGAAAAACAAATTACAGATTTTGTCTTAGGACTACCTAAAAATATGAATAATTCTCTTGGTTTTGCCGCGGAACGAAGTGAAAATTTTGCCCGTCTTTTAGACGAAAGATTTCATCTTCCAGTTCATTTTGTAGATGAAAGATTAACAACCGTGGAAGCAGAAAATATTTTGCTCATGGGTGATAAGAGTCGTAAAAAACGTAAAAAAGTGATTGATAATGTGGCTTCGTCTCTCATATTAGAAACCTATTTAAAAAAGAAAGGAAACTTGAAATGAAAGAAAATTCTCCTGTAAATAACAATGTCTTTAATATTAAAGATGAAAATGGAAATGTTATAGAATGTGAAGTTCTATTTACTTTTGATTCACCAGAAACAAATAAAAGTTATCTTGTTTATACCGATAATAAAAAAACAGAGGAAGGCGCTTTACAAATTTATGCCAACATTTATGATAAAACGGGTCAAAATAAAAATTTAATGCCTATCGAAACCGAAGAAGAATGGAATACAGTGGAAGCTATCTTAGCAAAATTAGAACAAAAAGATAAGGAAGAAAATAAGTGAAAAAAGTAATCATTATTATATGTAGTTTAATTATTTTAGTCTGCCTTTTTTTAGGTGGTTTTTATGTCTGGGGCTTAGGTGCTTTAGGGGGAAGTGAAAAAGTAAACTTTATTATTGAAGCCGGAACAAGTAAACAAGATATCGCAAAAAATTTACAAAATGCTCATTTAATTCGTAATGAATATGTTTTAGATGCATATCTTTATTTAACTCGTCCAACAATTCAAGCTGGCGAGTACGAGTTATCTCCTTCGATGACACCTAAAGAAATCATAAACAAATTTAAAAGTGGTGATATTGTTGTTAAAACCGTTAATGCTACTTTATTAGAAGGGGAATCCGTTGCAGATTATGCGGAAACTCTTTCTAAAACTCTTTCTTTTACCAAAGAAGAGTTTTTAAGTACGATTAAAGATAAAGAATTTTTACAAACATTGATTGAAAAGTATTGGTTTTTAACGGATGAAATTTTAGATGAACAACTATATGAACCACTAGAAGGATATTTTTATCCAGATACTTATGAATTTATGCAAAATGCCAGTATATCTGATGTTGTTTTAACTATTTTAAATAATACCGAACAAAAATTAGATACCGTAAAAGAAGATATTACAAATAGTGGATATACCACTCATCAAATCTTAACCCTTGCCTCATTAGTAGAAAAAGAAGGGATTACCAGAGAGGATCGTCAAAAAATAGCCCAAGTCTTTTATACAAGATTAAGTATTAATATGCCTTTAGGAAGTGACATTAGTACTTACTATGGTGTTCATAAAAGCATGAAAGATGGCGAATTAACTTTTAAAGACATCTATAACGTTAATCCATATAACACGCGTTTGACAGATGGCCAAATGAATGGTAAACTACCTATTGGACCGGTTGATAATGCCTCTTTAGACGCCATTTGGGCGACACTTCATAAAACCGAGACAAATTATATTTATTTTATAGCAAATACTTGTACCAAAGAAGTTTTCTTCTTTGAGGATTACAACGGCTTTTTACAAAAAGGCAGTGAACTCCGTAGTATTTGTGAGACAAATTAATAGGAGAGTAAGTAATGAAACAATTAATCATGGATATGGAAGAATACGCGAAAGAGAATAATATCCCTATTATGCAAAAAGAAGGCATTGCCTTTTTAATGAAATATATCAAAAATAATCATGTCAAAAATGTTTTAGAAATAGGGAGTGCTATCGGCTATTCAGCTATTTTAATGGCTTCTTCTAGCGCAGAATGTAAAGTCACTACGATTGAAAGAGACCAAACCAATTATTTAGAATGTGTTAAAAATGTTAAAAAATGTAATTTTGAATCAAAAGTAAGTGTTGTTTTTCAAGACGCTTTAGATGTTAATTTAGCCGAAGGAACACAATATGATTTGATTTTTATTGACGCTGCGAAAGGGCAATATCGTAAATTTTTTGAAAAATTTCAATATTTCTTAGCACCAGGTGGTGTTATTATCACAGATAATTTAAAATTTCATGGCTACGTTGGCAAATCTGATACGATTGAAAGTAAAAATTTACGTCAACTTGTCAAAAAAATAGAAGGTTATATTGATTATTTAAAAACAAATGAGGAATTTACTACAGAATTTTATGACATCGGTGATGGGGTATCTGTAAGTAAAAGAGTAGAAAATGAAAAGTAAATATCTCGTTGTTCCTAATCATAAAAATTTAAAGTCAAGCAACGATTATTGCTTGCTTTTTCCGTTAAAAGGCTTCTGTGTTGGCTTTTTAAATGAGTTTTCACTAGAAGAAATTCCTGATGAAAGCTATATTTATGTCAATCGTCTTTTAGATACAGAAAGTATTTTAAAATTAAAAGAAATTTTGCAAACGAAGTCTTTAAAAGGTATTGTTTTTGAAGATTTAGGAATTTTACAAATTATTTTAGATAATCAATTAACTTTAGAAACCATTTTTTATCCTACTCATGCCATTACAAGTACGAATACTTTAAATGCTTATTTAGATTATGTTAATAGTGCGGTAATATCTCTTGATATCACGAAAGAAGAAACTGAAAAAATGCTAAATTTAGCTAAAGGAGAAGTCTCTTACTATTTATATGGTCCCCTTCCTTATATGTATTCAAGAAGAAGTTTGCTTACCAATTATGAGAAGAATTTCTCTTTAAAAGAAAGTAAAGAAAAAATATTAGAAGATGAAATTACACATAAAAAATTTAGAACGGTTGAAAACGAATATGGCACGGTTTTATTTGATGAAAAACTTTATGATGGTAGAATATTTTTAAATCATCCAAAGATTAAACATTTTATTATTAATACGGATGCGAATGAAGAACCAGTAAGTGATAAGTGGCTTCAAGACTTTTTAGAAGGAAAAGAGTTAGAGAAAAGAACGGATGGTTTTTTAAATCAAAAAACTATTTATATATTGCCACCTAAAAAGGAGGGCTTATGATTGAATTACTCGCTCCAGCAGGAGATTTAGAAAAATTAAAATTTGCTTTACATTATGGAGCTGATGCGGTTTATGTCGGCGGACAAAACTTCAGTTTGCGGGCTAATGCTAAAAACTTTTCTTTGCAAGATTTAGAAGAAGCTCTTTTATTTGCTCATGAAAGAGGAAAAAAAGTTTATGTTACTGTCAATATTGTTTTTCATGATGAGGATACTACGGGATTAAAAGAATATTTACAAAAATTAGCGGATATTCATGTGGATGCGGTCATCGTCAGTGATATCGCGGTGATGAAATTAATTAAAGATGAAAATATTCCTTTAGAAATACATGTCTCTACTCAGGCTAGTATTTTAAATCCTTACGCGGCTTTATTTTATAAAAATTTAGGGGCTACTCGGGTTGTCCTTGCCAGAGAGGCTAGTAAAGAAGATATTAAAGAAATTAAATTAATGACCAACCTGGATTTAGAGTGCTTTATTCATGGCGCTATGTGTACTAGCTTTTCTGGTCGTTGTGTAATGAGTAACGTGGTTACTAATCGGGATGCGAACCGAGGAGGTTGTGCCCAAATATGTCGTTGGACGTTTAAAACCGATGAAGAACCAATTTTTAGCATGACAAGTAAAGACTTAAATATGATTTCAAATATTGAAAGTATGATAAATAGGGGTGTTAATTCTTTTAAAGTCGAAGGAAGAATGAGGGGGATTTATTATATTGCCACCGTCATTCATACTTACCGTCAATTAATAGACCAAATAAAAAATAATACTTTGGATGAAAGAGAAGTTAGATATGCCCTAGATATTTTAAATCGTTCGGCGAATCGAGATTCCAGTCCTCAGTTTTATGATGGATTACCTACTGAAAAAGAACAATATTTTCTAGGACGACAAGAAATATCTAATCAAGATTTTCTTGGACTTGTTTTAGATTACGATGAAGAAGAAAAGATGGTCTTACTAGAACAAAGAAATTATTTTAAAAAAGGTGATATTGTGGAATTTTTTGGCCCTGAAACGGAAACATTTACTTACACCGTTCATACAATATTAAACGATAAAGATGAAGAAATAGAAGTTGCCAATCATCCTAATATGCTTGTTAAATTACCAGTTGACAAGCCTTTACATAAGTGGGACATGATGCGTATAAAAGTGTTTGACAAGAATAATTATTTATAGTATGATGTTGCACGTGAATTTAAAAGAAAGTGAGGCCTTTAGAGATGAATCAAGAAATTATATTGACTCCAGAAGGTTATTTAGAATTAGAAACAGAATTAAACAATTTAAAGAATGTGGTAAGACCACGTGTTATAAAAGATTTGAAAGATGCTCGTGCCCAAGGTGACTTATCTGAAAATGCCGATTACGATGCGGCAAGAGATGAACAAGCTCAAATTGAAGCTAGAATTAAAGAACTAGAATTCAAACTAGAACATAGTAAAATTGCTCAAAAAGATGCAGCTGGATGTGTTTCAGTTGGAAATACGGTTGTTATTTTATATGACGATGGAGAAGAAGATGAATACCAAATCGTTGGTTCTATGGAAGCGGATCCATTCGAAAATAAAATTTCTAATGAAAGTCCAATTGGTGTAGCCGTTATTGGTCATAAAAAAGACGAGAAAGTAGAAGTTTCTAGTCCTAATGGTTCTTATACCGTTACTATTAAAGACGTTAGATAATAATTTAAACTAGGATAATTTTTCCTAGTTTTTTTGATGTATAAAAATAATGTCGTTTTTTAGTGAATTATGCTATAATGTTGTCTATCAAGCAAATGCCACCCAAAAGATTAGGCAGTACTTTTATTGTTGGATTCTGAAGGAGGATATTGATGAGAAAGAAAAAAAACAATAAATGGATGGACGTCAGTGCCTTTGGTTTATACATCGCCGTTTTTTTCTTTTTAATTTACATGTTTTTTCAAGCGGGAGTTTCCATATATGAAAAAAGAAGTCCGCTTAAAATGACAGAAGTAACTGTTTTTGATTACAAAGAAATAGAAGATGAAACATCTCCTACCAAAAAAACAAGAGTTTTTGAAAGAACTCTTTCTAATGTGGATAAACAAGAAGAAGTTTTTGCCTTTTATGTAAGTCATAGTTATGTCAAAGTTTACATAGATGATGATTTAGTTTATGAGTTAAAAAATACAAATAAAAATATTTCAACAGTGGGGAATAACTATATTTATTTTCCGCTTTATAAAACCGATATTGGAAAAAGACTAAAAATAGAAATCTCACCCGTGTATGATTACTTTTTAAAGCAAAATATAATTTTTTATCAAGGTTCATGGCATGACATTTATATTTATGAAATATATCATAATCTTCCTCAAATATTTTTAGCTTTTCTATGTATTATCATGGGTATTTTTTTATGTTGTCTTGATTTTTATTTTGCTCATAAAAAACAATATGCCAATAAATTGGTTTATTTAGGGTTATTTATTTTAAGTTTAGGATTATGGAAAATATGTGGTACAAGAGCAACCCCATTACTCTTTCCTGACATTCCTGTTTTCATTACTTATTTATCCTTGATTATGTTTTATTTAGCTCCCGTCTCTTTCTTAATTTATATTTATTATCAATTTGATGATGAACATTTATCTTTAAAAAGAGTAATTCCCGTAGCTATTTTTATACCAACTATGGCTATGATTTTAGAACTTCTAAATATTTTGGAGTTAAGAGAAGTATTATTATTAAATCACAGTTGTCTTATTCTTTATATCGCTTTACTATTATTTGCTTGTATCAAAGATTGGCAAGATCATAAAAGATTACAGTTTTTCCCTGTTCTAGTAATATCTTTTATCATGGGTGTGTTATTAGATTTTCTAGTTTATTATGTCAAAGGTTCTTCTAGTCAAACGATTTTCCTTTTACTTGCAGTGGTCATAGATGTTATTGCCATGGCAATACTATCTATAAAAAAACTTCATTATCGTTCAGACATTGATGCTTTAACAGGGCTTTACAATAATAATCGTTGTAAGGAAATATTAGAAAATGGCACTTATGAAAAGTTTGGTTTACTTGTCTTTGATTTAAATGGTCTAAAGAAAATTAATGATACTTTAGGGCATACCTATGGTGATAAGATGATTAAAGAATTTAGTAATCTTTTACAAAAAACTATTCCTAAAAGTTCCTTTGCAGGACGTTTTGGCGGAGATGAATTCATTGTTATTCTTTATGATGTCACAGAAGAAAAAGTAACATCTTTTCTAGAGAATATGGAAAATAAAGTGACAGAATACAATAAAGAAAATAAAGAAATTTCTATTTCTTATTCGGTAGGGTATGGCATGAGCATACAAAAAGAAGCAAAAACCATGAAAGAAATATTTAATGAAGCGGATGAGAAAATGTATGAAAATAAAGAAAAATATTATCAAATTCATCATATTACTCCATATCGTTAAACGAAATCCCTTGTTCTTCTAAAAAGAAAAGTTTTTTTTTATGTTATAATATCTTTGACTTAGGAAAGGAGCGTAGAAATGACACCTATTTATCTTTGTATTGATTTAAAAAGTTTTTATGCTTCGGTAGAGTGCCGTGAAAGAGGCTTAGATCCATTAAAAACAAATTTGGTGGTCGCGGATGAATCAAGAACAGATAAAACCATTTGTCTAGCTATTACACCAAGTTTAAAAAAATACGGCTTAAAAGGAAGGGCAAGACTTTATGAGGTCAAAGAGGTTGTTCGGCAAGCTAATTATAAAAGAAGACAAAAAGGTTTTAAATTAACTAAAAAATCTTATGATGATGAAGAACTTACCAAAAATCATCATACTGAAATAGATTTTTTGATTGCTAAACCTCGCATGATTTATTATATGAAATACAGTACTAAAATTTTTCAAACTTATTTAGAATTTGTTTCCAAAGAAGATATTTATAGTTATTCGATTGATGAAGTATTTATAGATATCACGTCTTATTTAAAAATGTATCAAAAAACACCTGAAGAACTAGCCACGATGATTATGAAAAGAGTTTATGACAAGACGGGTATCACCGCGACTTGTGGGATAGGTACTAATCTTTACTTAGCCAAAGTAGCTATGGATATTGAAGCTAAACATATGGAGCCAAATGATTTTGGGGTAAGAATAGCCTTTTTAGATGAAAAAACTTATCGTTATAAATTATGGACACATGAACCCCTTACAGATTTTTGGCGTGTAGGAAAAGGTACTCAAGAAAAATTACTAGGCTATGGCATAAAAACTATGGGAGATATTGCTTTATGTTCTCATCAAAATGAAGAGTTGTTATATAAATTATTTGGGGTTACCGCGGAAACTTTGATAGACCATGCCTGGGGATATGAACCTCTTAGTATGAAACAAATAAAAAATTGTCGACCGGTAACTAAAAGTATTTCACGCGGTCAAGTTTTATCTTGTCCTTATGAAGCAAAAAATATCGGCTTAGTCGTAAGAGAAATGGTTGATTTAATGAGTTATGAATTAGTAGAACATCATTTTGTCACCTCTAAAATCGTATTACATATTGGTTATGATGTTAGTAATTTAAACGAAAGAGCTAAATATATCGAAGGTGGACTTACCAGTGACATGTATGGAAGAAAAGTACCTAAGCCAAGTCATGGCACGATTAATCTTCATAAGAAAACCGCTTCTTCTAAAATATTATGTGAATATGCTTTAAAGCTACTAGAAGAAATCATAAATCCCCATCTTTTAGTCAGACGTATCACGATTTATATGACAGATTTAGCGAGTGATTTAGATGTGAATTCTCAAAAAGAGAATGTGCAATTTGATTTATTCTCGAATACTTCTTTAAAAGATGAAGAAAAACAAAAAGAACAAGAAGACATTAAAGAGGAAAAACAAATTCAAAAAGTTATTTTAGATATCAAAAATAAATATGGTAAGAATGCCATTTTAAAAGGAATGAACTTAGAAAAAGGGGCTACTGCTAGGGAAAGAAACCAAGAAATAGGAGGACACAATGCTTGAGAAATATAAAAGTATTATTGATTTACCGCATCATGAATCACTATTTCATAAAAGAATGCCTATGGAAGAAAGAGCTTTTCAATTTGGTTCTTTCGCAGCTTTAGTTGGTTATAAAGAAGAGTTAAAAGAAACGGGGAGAGAAACTACCTTAAAACAAAATTTATCCTTTGACGATTTAGAAAAATTAAATTATAAGTTACACGTTTTAGAACAGAATATCAACGATAAGCCTTTCATTAAGTTACGTTATTTTGAAAAAGATATTTGTAAAGAAGGGGGTAAAGTTCTAGAAAAAGAAGGTCATCTTATTAAGATAGACCAAAGTAAAAGATATCTTCTTTTAGAAGATAAAACGAAAGTCTTTTTCGACGATATTTTAGATATTTCGACAAATTTATATGATTTTTATGCGTGAACTTTCATTTCTTTGATATAATCAATTTAGAGTAAGAAAGAAGAGGTTTTATGTACACTGTAATGGATTATTTAAAATATTATCGGGATATTCCTTTCACGGAAGTTTCTTTAAATCAATTAGATTTCCTCATCTGTGCGATTTTAGTCTATTTGCCTTTGAATGATTTTAAGGAAGCTAAAAGTTTGAAAGATTTTTCCAAAATAGCTTTAGAATTAGAAAATAAAGATTATGATGGGATGATGATTCCTAAAAGTTATGAAGTTTTAAAATACTTACAAAATGCTAAACGTTATGCGAATATGAAAATCATGAATTTTGTTAATCTAAAAAATGAAAAAACCCAATTTGGAGCTTGTAAATTTTTAATGGATAAAAAAACAATTATTGCCTTTAAAGGAACGGATGGTTCTACCATTGGATGGGTAGAAAATTTTCGCCTTTTATATGATTATCCAACTTATACTCAACGGCTATCCTTAAATTATTTAGAAGATAATATCAAATTTAATGATAAAAATGTTTATGTTGTAGGCCATAGTAAAGGTGGTAATTTAGCGATGGCTTCTGTAATGGAGTTAAGTCGCCCTTTATTTAAAAAAGTAAAGAAGGTATATAATTTTGATGGACCAGGTTTTTTAAAGAAAGAATTTGACTCTTTAAAGTATCGGGAGTTATTGCCTAAGCTTGTTAATATTATTCCTACCGGTTCCGTGGTTGGCTCTTTATTATTTAATAAAAATTATACAGTCGTAGAAAGTTGTGAACTAGCTTTTAATGAACATTATCCCACCACATGGGGTGTTTTTGGCGAGTTTTTCCTAGAAGGTACTTTATCAAGTGTTTCGAAACATTTAAATGAAAGTACGACCATAGGAATGGATAACTTAGAAAATGAAAAAGTAAAAGAAGCTGTGGAGATGATTCTCAAAAACATTGAGAAAAAATATGATGAAGAATTTGAATTTAATATAAATGATGTCAAAAATTTGTTAAAAAATAGAGATAATATTGATCCAGAAGTAGCAAAGTATTTAACAACAATGTTACCAAAAATGTTTTTTGCTGTGACAGGTAAAAATATGAATGATTAAACTTGAAAAATATGTTAAAATAATTTTCACAAAATCTTTTAAAGGAGGAGAATATATGGATAATGAAATAGATATCAGTGAATATTTAGTTTGGTATGTTCCTTTTGAACCGGATAGTTATCATCATTTTGAAGAAGCATTTTATGGAGAAAAATATAAACTTGGCGGTGCTGATCATCAAGATATTACTATGAAATTTATAGTTGATCATCAATTAGAACATAAGGGAAGAGGAAGAGGACATTTTGATTTTGTTCAAACCTTATGCGAAAATGGGGTAATGGTAGGTTTGTCTTCTGGGCAAAAAATGAATGGAAAATATTTTATGACATTAGCTCTTCCTGAAAATATGTCTTCTTATCAGCTTGCTTTTTTAGAAAGTCAAATGTCTATTTTACAAGAGGAATTTTCTTCAGAACCTAATTTATTTTCGATAATCGTTCATAATCCAGGACCTATGTCTTACAATAGTGGTGTGCCTAATTTTAGAAATTTAGCCATTGAGGCTATTATTAATAATAGTCCTTCTAAAAATGATGCCATAGAACTTTTAAAGCAGGAAATAGAAAATCAAAAAAGAAAGGAAATAAAACAAAGATGAAGTTACAATTTGAATTATTAAAAAAAGAAGCCAAGACAGGAGCAAGACTTGGAAAAATTACTTATCATGGTCAAGAATATGAAACGCCAATGTTTATGCCAGTAGGAACACAGGCAACGGTTAAAACATTAAGTCCTGAAGAAGTAAAAGATACGAAAGCCGGTATCATTTTAGCTAATACTTATCATTTATGGTTAAGACCAGGAGATGAGATTGTTAAGAAAGCCGGTGGCTTACATAAGTTTATGAATTATGATGGTCCTATTTTAACCGATTCTGGAGGATTTCAAGTATTTTCATTAGCCAAACCTAAAGATATTACCGAAGAAGGAGTTCATTTTAAAAACCAATATAATGGAGATAAGTTATTTTTAACGCCAGAAAAATCTATCAAAATTCAAGAAAATTTGGGTAGTGATATTGTTATGAGTTTTGATGAATGTCCACCTGCGAGTGCTTCTTATGATTATTTAAAACAAAGTGTTGAAAGAACCCTTCGTTGGGCTAAAAGAGGAAAAGATGTTTTTAAAGGCGAAAATCAACTTTTATTTGGTATTGTTCAAGGTGGAGCTTATGAAGATTTAAGAAAAATGAGTGCTGAAAGTTTAGTAGCAATGAATTTTGATGGTTATTCTATCGGAGGAGTTGCCAACGACCATGAATCTAAAGAAGATATGTATAAAGCTTTTCATTATTCTACAAAATATTTACCAGAAGACAAATTACGATATGCAATGGGCATAGGGGAACCCATCGATTTAGTAGAAGGAGTCATAAGAGGTGTCGATTTATTTGACTGTGTTACGCCAACAAGATTAGCTCGTCATGGACATGCTTTTACTAAATACGGTAAAATCAATTTAAAAAATGCCAAGTATAAAGAAGATTTTACTCCTATTAGTGAAGAATGCGATTGTTATGCTTGCAAACATTATACGAAAGCTTACATCAAACATCTTATTAACGCGGATGAAACTTTTGGCGCACGTCTTTTATCCATTCATAATATTCGTTATTTAGTTTCTTTGATGGAAGAAATAAGACAAGCGATTAAAGAAGACCGCCTTAATGACTTTAGAGAAGAATTTATCCAAAATTATTATGGAGAAAAACATGACTAATTTTAAACTATGTCTCGGAACGCTTTTTATAAGTGTTTTTCTTGTCTTTGGCTATTCTTTTTATGGCGTTTATAAAGAACATGAAAGACGTCTTCGACTTGTTTCTGAAAAACGAATTACCGAAGCTTGTGAAACCTGCTTTTTAGAAGGAAAATGTTCTCAAGAGAAAACGACGTTAGAAGAACTTATCGCTTTAAACTACCTAAAAGACGAAGTGAATCCCCTTACGAAACTTTATTATTCTCATGCCTCTTACGTGCTTAAAGAAAATAATACTTATGTTTTTTATGAAGTAAATGATTAAGTGTCAACTTCCTCTTGACACTCGGGGGAGAGTATCTGCTATAATTATCATAGGAAAGCTATGGTGATTTTTTCATATACAAAAAATTACTACTACCCTCCACATTTATAACTAAATGGTATCGAAATGTTATAATGCTTTATGTACTAAGTAAAAAGAGTTTAAAACACACCATACTGTTACATATTAAAGAGAAAAGGAGTTGTTCCATTTATGGATAAAAAGAAAAGAAATATTTTGATTACAATTGTTTTATTAATAGGCATCATAGCCATTATAGGGATATCCTACGCCATATGGTTCCTAAACTTAACTCAAACAGGCCAAAATAATATTGCTTCATCATGTTTTAATATTACCTTCACAGATAAAGACAATATTAGCTTGCAAAAGGCATACCCAATATTAGATGAAGAAGGAAAAAAATTAACACCTTATGAATTTACTATCACAAATACGTGTGATTCTTATGCTTCTTTTAATGTTAACTTAGAAGTTTTAAACACAACAACATTAACAAATAATGATGCTATTAAAGCTATGATATCATCAAAAACAAATGATACAGAAACAGAAATCACCACAAGCTTATTATCAAGTTATCAAACAACCACGAAA
>ENA-OPWR01000936-OPWR01000936.1-human-gut-metagenome-genome-assembly--contig:-NODE-936-length-24370-cov-3.726177_pt1 | contig 24370 bp, 20 predicted proteins | sample MGYA00241507_ERZ502006 | MGnify/ENA primary metagenome ERZ502006 (study PRJEB25962, sample SAMEA2043041) | human gut metagenome | biome: human gut; feature: human-associated habitat; material: faeces...
CCCTACCGGGGTCTGGAGATCGTTAAAGAGCAACACTAATTATAAACGAGTATCTTTATCAATCATAACTTCAATATTAGTAAGTCTTAAATCAAGCTGAGTAGCGTCAGGATATTTAGTAATATCATCTACATAATCATCAGCTTCTTGACTAAAGAACTTATTCTCATATATCATAGTTATATAAGTCCAAGCATTATGAAACTTAGCAATATCATACCAAGGCTTTTGATATTTAGCTGAAAGTTCAATAAGAGTGTCAATAGCATCTTTATCCATAAAATTAATAAGATTAGGATTAGGATTCCATTGACCATGATCATTTTCAACGAAGTCTTCAATACGATTCCAAAGATAACGACCAGCTTTATATTTAAGAGTTTCATTATCCCACCAAATAGGACTAACACTCATAGGCATAAGACCTGTACATTGAACATCAGTATGAAACATCAACCAATCAATAGTTTTATTATAGAGATAACGTATATTATCTTCATTATTCATAAGACCATTAATAAGCTGACTACGCCATTCAATATGCTTAAAGAGTTTACTTATAGTAGGCTCGGTAGCATAAATGAATTGAACAATACTAGGATGAATTATATCATCAAAGTAAATACCTTTATTCTTAGCATCAGTCTTAAAAAGAGAACCTTTAGTTATATAGAAGATTCCATGCCGGTTAATGTATGAATAATCTCCGATATACGAGTGAAAAGACGTCCATAAGTTAGTCTTTAATGAGTAAGAAATAGAATAAGACTTATACAAGTCAATAGCACCGTTTTTATCTATAATCTTATTAGTGAATATAAATCTTTGGTGCATTTCATCGTATGTAAAGAAACATCCACTATGCGACAATGGATTAGTAGCATTAGCGTAAATATGCTCTTTAAACCACTCTTTGAAGCCTAAATCAGATAACTCACTTACGCTTTGATCGTTCTTAACAAGATAAATTTCACCTTTTTCGACATCACAAACAAGATAACCACGATGCGTAATAATAGCACTAAAACGATTGTTACAACCAATTTTACCGGTAGTGCTATAAATAATTTCTTTAGGTTCACGTTGAAACAAATCAGAAGTACCTACATAAGTTGTATTTTCATCATTGTTACCTAGAGTATCTTTAATGGCAGCTACAAGTAATGTGTATTGTTGTTGAATATATAAAGCAATATCATCAGATAAAACATTCTCGATAGCACCTTTTTGAATTGAAACATCTTTATAAGCATCAGCTTTATATCGACGCCAACCAATATCAGTAGATTCACTAGGATTAACATCTGAACGTATAATGCGAGAAGGAAAGGTTTTAATATCGTCAATCTTTTTAATAATAACAGCGTCTTTAAAACCATCCCAATTCATAGAAGTTTCATAACACTTACCATCCTCGGTATTCCAAAAGTTATCAATAGGATAACTAACATGACCTAAGTTATCAGCTTCTTGATAATAATTATTCTTAGGAGCCCAACGAATAGCTTTCTCAATATCATTTTCAGCAGTATTAGAAATATTACGTTCGAATATCTTATAAGCACTACTATTAACTCCAAGTCCATCATGACGACATTGAAGATTCATACGACTAAATATGAAATAACTAATGATAATTCTATGACAATTAGCGATAGTAGCACCAGCCCCTTCATGTTGGAAACCAGCAGCAGGAGCAACACAGCGTTGAGTTATAAATGCAACAAATGTATCACCTTTGAGATATTGAGCTTTTGTAGTAGCAGTATATGTTACAGAATGATATTCAACTCTAACAATAGGAGATATACAAGAAAGATTCTGAGCATAAACATCAATAGTTTTGAATATATCATCTGCATTACGATCATGATAATAACAATCTATAATAGCACGATTATTTTCAATGATAGAATACCATTGAAATCTTGCAACAGTTCTATCATCTTTATTACTATTTGGATTATCATCACCTTTCCACTCACCAGCAGCAGAATAATCTTTACATATCTTGTTATATTTAAATCCGGGATCTAGTAAGTCACCATTACTATAAGTAATAGTAACACGTTGATAACTCTTATTATTCCATGCATTCGGATAGTATTTACTATCAAACATAGCATTATCATCAAGACCATCATTTTTACTAAATTTATAACTAGAATCAGCAGCTATATTTGAAACAGCTGAATTATTATTAGCAATAAATTCAGGTTTAATAGTAGGTCCATCAAGTCTACTATTAACAATAAGTGAATCAGAAAGAAGAACTGATTGAATCAAATCACCACCTTCATCCCATAAATCAGAACCATCTCCTTTTTCATTTTTAGTATCATTTTTCTGACGATTGAAACAATGCCTCCAAGTCATACGTTCATAAGCACTACGAACGCTATAAGCTTTAACTTGTGGCATAGTCTTCTTTTCAATCAGATATTCAAGAGGATATAATCTATATCTATCACGAGAAGCAAAAGCTCCTTTATAGTTATTACCAACTACATTAGAATAAGCTAAATCTCGAACAACAAGTGATTGACAACACCAATTACTATTAGAGCTATTAGGTTGAGCCATATAAACAACCCAAGATTTGATTTGTTTACGAGCAATAACTCCAATTTCTTCAAGACCATCAGCGGTTTCAATTTTAGTAGTATCTTTAAATAGTTTAGAAAAGAAATCTGTAGGATCGAATTTAAATCTAAACATACGATGTTTAACAGCACCATCATTACCGGTCATATTGAAGTTAGAAGTCTTGAAGTAATAACTACTCTTTTGAGTATTATAAATAGGATAAACATTAATAAGTTTACCTTTATAATCAATAAGACCTAAATATAAGAAGTAGTATTCATTATCTTTGATACAAGTATCATTAGAAAGATCTTTCTTTTCAAAGTCACCTTTATCACCAACAGATTTGAATAACTCTTCTTTAATTTTAATATTACCAGTACCATTAAGACCATTAGCAGTACATAGATTTTTATCTTTGATATGCTTGTCAAGACCGGTAATATCATTCATACTAACATTAGCACGAATAAGCTGTGAATTAAAATTAGTATGAGCTTGATCTTTAATATATGAAATATTACCAATTACAATATCATTAAGAGTAACTGTATTCAAACTATTGATACCACTGATATAAACAGTTGTACTATTTTTACCTTTAATATCAATATTCTCATACTCATAAGCTTTCTCTTCATCTTCGCCTTTATAGATAATACCAAGTTTACATTCATCAAACTGAGAATCTATATTAGTAATATCAATTTGAAACTTACGAGAAGTAAGCTGACCAGCTTTAATACTTTCATTGTATTTAGGTGCAGCAAAGTATGTAGGAGATAACAGAGAATAATCAGTATAATCTCCGGTTTTAAGTTTATATGCAACAGCAAATTGATATGAGCCTGCAAGTAAACCACCACCATCAATAGACTGAACTGTTAATGTAGGATATTCAACATCAGGTATAAGATTCAATAGTTTCTCTTTAGTTAAATCAGTACCTAAGCTGTAAATAATCGTAGTATCATCAGAATAGTCTTTTGCAAGATTATAATCATCACAAAAGGTATTAAGATTCATCAAACGAGTTTCATTAGCAGCAGTTGAATTACCTTCTGTAAAAGTAATAATCAGATGATTATTTTTGTTATAAGAATAAGCCCCAGTAATAGGACGATCTTCACTAAAGTTTAAAACTGTACTATCACCAACTAGAGGAGCTTTATAAATAACATCTGAATACTTTATATCACCTTCAATAGTTTCATCACTATGCCATATAATGTAATCTCCGTCAGGTACACTAGGATTAGCACCGTTTCTATTAACAAAAAAAAGCACCACTCCAACGGGAATCGGAATGGTGCCAATACACTGACCATAATCAGAATAATCATGATGTTTCTCAAATCCATTTTCATTGATAAGAGTCTCACCATCCTCGTTATATAGAACATTAAGTGCATAAGACTTAGTATCACTATTGACTAATGACGGATTCGCGTTAGGGTAAAGACCTGCGTTTACTTTCATAACCGTTCACATAATGATTTTTCATATTTAAAAAGTTTAATAACGACCTACTACAATCATCACGTTTATCTTTAGTAAGCCTATTACAAGCATTGCGAACTTTAATTTTAGCATTATCGTAAGCAAGTGCCGGATTAGTATAAGGATTACTATCTCTAAGATTTAAAACAGGATGCCTGTAATTACGTTGAAGAATACGCATCATAACAAAGTTCTTTAGAGCATCAATAAGAACATCATTATTAGGTATAAGAGGAACATTGATTTTAAGAATCTCGTCAAGTGTCATTGGCAACCCGTGAAATAAGATGCCCAGCGTGCCTTTTCTGACATTCAGATGTAAATACGACCCGTTAATCGAATACGTGTATAAACTGCCGGAGATCGTCTGTATGAAGTCAAAAACGACATTCTCTGTAAGGTTTACCCCTATCGGGAATGAAACGGCGAGCGGTATATAATTTCCGTCATCATGCTCAAAAGGAGCAGGATTAGTAGTAAAATCCGCACGTTTACCATTAATTGTAACAAGACGTATATTCTCACAACCCTCTGGAATCTCACAACGATACTCATCAAAGTCGATAACTTTACCAACATTAATAAGATGCTGTTGAATATTTAAATCAGCAAGAGCTTCACATATCCAAGTAGGAATACGAGTCATAAAGTCCATAGAATGAACATCATAATCTTCTATAATCCTATGAATAACAACACTAGAACTAATCAAGTTTTGGTCTAATGTATTCATCTACTTCATTGTTTTTAATACGTTCTCTTTTGCTTTTAGTAGGCGGATACCTATCCATAATAGTTTTATCATGTTCAATCATGTATTTGAGTTTAGCATCAAATGCAAGATTATCCGCTTTAATAACTTCTTCTATAGATTTATGCCTAAGCACCTTATCGCTAGTCATAATGTTTACATGACAATGATTAGGTTTAAATTTATAGAATATTTGATTAGGTACAACATCAACACCCATATTATGACGTATCCATTTACAAAACCAATAATACGGATTATCAGATTTAACGTGCCAATTCTTACCATAAGGATTAAGAAAACTCTTAACTTCAATACCAGCAGCAATCATCTCATCCCTAAGACGAAACGAAGCAGCCCAATCAACAGATTCTCTAGCAACAGCACGTTGAACTTGAAACTTACCAATGTAAGTACCTAAAGAAACACTATCACCACGAATAAGATTCTCAATTAGAGACTTATTAAGACCTCTTTGTATTTGATTAAATATCGGATAAGGAATACGACACATCCAATCGTAATATCTAATAATAGCAAGAAGTTTAGGAATACGAATAGTAGATAGATAAACAAAACGATTGAACGTAATACGAAGAGATACTGCTTTAGCTTCGTCACTCCAATTAAGTTTACGTAAGAGCTTAACACCTTTAACTCGTTTACCTAAAATAAGATCATCAATAATCTCTTTAGTTATTCCATTCGATTCAAGAAGATTCAGATTAGCATAACAGATATTAGCTAGATTATTACGTCTAACATAAATATTATGAAGATCAGTACTTAATTTCTCGATAGTGTTATAACATTGTTCGAGATAGTCGTGGTAATAGTGCATGGATTCCATATAGTTTATTCTACTTTATTATGGATTAAACGTTGAGTACCATTAGGATCATTAGGAGCATAAGTTGCATCACTAATAATCTTAACTTCGTGTTCTGTAGGCTTAATACCAAATTCAGTTCTAAGAACCTCATAAGTTATACGTTCTATCATATCAGCTGGAAGAGGAAGTTCAATATCTTGACCATCATCTTCCATATACATAGTGATAACCTCAGCAGGATTTTCAGCTACATACACGATTGTTACAAACTTATAATTTTTAGCATCAATCTCAAAGTTTTTGAGAGTATTTTTGATAATAATTTTAAGTTTACCATTAACGATTTGATACACTCCCCAAACCCCAGTAGGGGAATAGACTGTGGTAAGGAGCGGAACTACGCTATTATTAGCGTACTTATATGTAATAAGACTCCCGTCATCATGTTGAGTATAAACATGAAGAAAAGGTGCATCATTAGGCATACGTAAAGGTGTAGGAACTCGATGCTCAGTAGTAAGAACCATATCTTTAGCACCAATTCCCGCATATGTGTTTTCTATATCGGTAAGCGGAACGCAGATAAGAGGAACATTAAAGCTAACTTTAAGCACCTCATCTACACCATTGCGCTCAATACTCTGACGAATAAAAGTAGCAAAGAGTGCCTTACAAGCATCTTTTGCTCTCTCTTGAATGCTATGATCACCGGGCTTACCTAATATATTAGAAATCTTACTTCCTAATTGATTAAGTGTTGCCATAATAATACATTAAACAATTCGCCAAGATTTGTTAGTAGTAATACCAAGCTCCTTAGTTTCACCTCTAGGGATAAATTTAAGAAGATTAGTAGATAATTCAAGTTCAGGAGTATCAGAACCACCTATAATCATAATAGGACGATTCTTAACGGGAACAACCCCGTGCCACGGACCAGCATTAGTATACCGGTTAGTAACTCTAATAACGTTCTTTTGATTTTTGAAACCTCTACCACACCTTGATGGCAGACTAGTTCTTGCGTAAATAACAGTCATGGTATTTTAGTTTTTAATGGTATCTTCTGTCGCATCTATAACCATAGTCATATTGCGAGAAATACGATTGTGATTTTTCCAGAATGTTTGCATCATTTCAGCATCAGGTTCAAAGTCAAGTTCGAACTCAGCACTAAGAAAGCCAATAGGCATATCAGTTTTCAAGTCACGAATAAGAATGCTAATAGCAGTATTACATCCACGTGAACGAAGATCTCCAACATACATATTAGAATGATACCTTGTCAAAGCACTCATACGGAAAATGTACTTACTATCTCTGTATAAGCGTAGAATAGTATAAGGCATAATAGAAGTAAGAACATTCTTATAACGATTCTTATAAGGATCTGTAATACTAATATCGTAATCTTCTGCGATAACAGTAAACTTATCCATATTAATACCATTACAGAACTTACCACCATTATGAAAGTATGCAATGTAAACACCTTTAGCATTAAGAGATTCTCTAATGTTTGAGGCTATTTTATCGAGTTGCATCCAACATTCTGCTTTAGATGTAAGAAGATTAGTAACAACCTTACGTCTCTTCTTAGCAATCCATTCTTTTACGAAGACAACACCAATAGATGAAACAATAACACCAATCAAGTTCAATATAGCAATAAAAATACCACTCATTACACAATGTGTTTTATAATTCATATTTGCGTGTTTGAATAAGTTGCTATAAACAAAAAAATCCGACTACCAGCGAAACCAGTAGTCGGATTAGGAATAATTAAAATTGCCTTGATATAAATAACACCTGCGACCAAAACTAATTAGATGAATCTCTGCCAAGGCACTTCATCGTCTTGGGCTTTAATATCAGCTAACCATCTTTGGAAAGCAATACCTTCGTAACCGTCGGGATCACTAATGTAAAGATAAGCATACATAGCACATTCATGATGTTCGGTAAACAAACGACCATAGAAATCTGCGTAAGCCATATTCATTACATACATAACATCATACCAGTTAGCATTATGGAGATCATTCATCTTGTATTTGTGCCAAATAGATTTGACTTCATCAAGACTATAATGGTGAGTAGTACCATTACGATTCTCCATACGTTCAACAGCCCATTCACATAGGTCTTTAGTAAAATGTTTTCCGTAGAGTTCTTTATACTTTCGACAATCCCTCTTTCTTACATCTTCACTTTCGTGTGGCATATCACTATGCTCATGCGGGTCTTTCATCATGACTTACATTATTTTTAAGAGAGTTATCAATTTCACGTTTAAGATTTTGAAAAGCAGTAGCTTCGAACTCAAAACCAAATAGATTCACAGAACCTTTAGCAGTAGCTTTAGAAATAGCTGCATCAAGATAGCTATTAACTACTTTAGGAATCTGCTCATCAGGTATGAACTTAGATAACTTAGCCAACTGAGGCTTAATAATATAATCAAGTGTAGGCTCTATAATAAAATCTAATTCATTCAGAAGATTATAAGTAGAAAGGTCTAAACCAAAAACACTACCCATAAACTTTCCGATACCAGAAGTAACAGGAATCTTAATCCCACCTCCAATAGTTTTAACGATTGGTGTTAGCCATTTACCAACAGCTACTGCAACAAGTTCTGCGTTAGTCATACTACTTTAAGATTAAGCTTGTGGAGTTGTAGTAGGAGCGTTAGGATCCGGAACAGCAGGACCAGCAGCACGAGCCGCTAATTCAACAATCGGACAAATCTCAGCAGCATTGATCTTTTTGATGTATTTAACGAAATTGCAATTTGCATAATCAACAATTCGTTCATCAGCAGATTCTCTACGTTCAGCTTCAAGAGCAATAGCAGCTTTGAAATCATGACGAACATCACTGAACTCACGAGCGACTTCTTTCTTGAAGTTTTCAATATCCTGTTTGTTAAGTGCAGATTCCTTATCCAAACGAGCAAGAGTTTCAAATGTAATCTTGTCGTTAGCTTGACGAGTTTCACGTTCTTCTTTGACTAAAGCTAAAGCTTCTTTAAACGTGTTTATACCTACATTATCGGCATAACGTTCAGACTTCTCTTTAGCAAGTTCAGCCATAAGACCAGAAACTAATTGAGTTTCAGCAACAGCAGTGGCTCCGGCAGCAACCGAACCATTACCGTTACCTAACCAATTTCTCAATCCAAGTCCTGCAAAAGCAGCAAGACCTAAAGAACCTGCAACAGTGTTGTAGTTAATTTGTCCTTTCGGAACTTTAACACCAGTTTCGTTTTCAGTATTCATAGCATTAATTTGTTTTAATGCACCTCGACATTGAGATGTACAACAAATACATTACTATTAGTACTGATAACAATGAAATGATTTATAACATGAACATTAATACTCAATAGTTGAACATTATATTCAACGTTTCTTCTTAGCGATAGCTTCGTCAATCTTTGCATTAATAGAGGGAACACTAATGTAATTCATAAAAGTTACATAACCAATATGATATACGTCAGCAATTTTGTTCTTCCAAATCCAACGATAACTTCTATCATCATTGATATAAGTTTTAGCAATCTCTTGAATATCTCTAATTAATAAGAGCTTATTCAAATTAGTATAAGTCACAGGTGTCATATCTAAAGGAATTTAAATCATTAATAGAACGTTTAGTCGATGATTTAAGCGAGCAATGATTTTCCTTGATATGACAAAAGAGAGTACTACGCAATTTAGCAGTAGCACTCCTTTAGTCCGCGATCATACGCTTTTAGAATCAGCAAAATGCCGTTTTATAGCTTTGAGTATAGGTTTGATAATTAAATCATACCCAAAGGTACATATCAGAAAAGATAGCAGCACTGTTTCCAATGAAGCATCTAATTTACATAAGTAAAGCATCATAGTTGCAATACCTACGATTAAGCTAACAAGAGACTTGAAGTATCTCGGTAGTTTCTTCTTAGCAATCTTAGTAGCAATCTCATTAATACCATAAGTAGCTAAAAGCACAATAGCGATAAACGCAAAGCTTATAGAATTAAAGAGATTAAAAACAATTGTTTCTTCCATAACTACATCATTTGTGCCATAAGTGATATATAACATTCAAAAGGTGTATTAGTTCTATCATAACCTGTAACAGTTATATAAGCACCACCACCATATATCCAAATATTATCAATTTCTACTATAACATTAAAACCTTGTATATTAGTAGATATATCCTCATTATCACCCTCAGCTGACATTATTCTATAAATACCTTCAAAAGTTATTTGCATATCTATAAGACCCGGTGAACCAACCATTAAATGAACTTCAACATCACGATCAATAAGTTCACCGTATTTAGGATTTACATCAGATAATACAGCTTCAGATGCAATCCTAATATTACTTATAGCGAAAATAGCTTTACCACTTTTTTGAACAATATCACAAGTTTTACTTACCCCCCCCCCTGCTACAGTTATTATACCATTTCTAGGTACTCCAGTATTTTTAGCCGCTATAACGTCAAAACTTCCGTTATTTGAACCGCTTGCGGGACTAACTGTAATCCAATCAGGTTTTGCCATAACTCAAATATTTAAATTTGTAACAAATTAGAAAGCAACAACGAAACGATCACAAGTAACCATACTTCTAATACGTTCCTTAGCAGCTTCATCAAAATCAACAATATTGAAATTAATCAACATATGGTTATCCGGATACCTAGTCATAAGACAATCATTAATATCATAAACTAAGCTTTCATAAAATGGAGTAACATCTAGTTGAGTATTCTTTTTAGTAGAACTAAAATCAATATCAGTAAACAATTCGCATAAAGTGTCAGCATGACCGATAAAATCTAAGGTAGTTTGCATATTAAATGTAACTACTTTACTAGCATCATTAACACGTTTACCTTCAAGCGATACAAACATACAATGTTCAGATTCAGCAACATTAACTGTATTATTGAGGTCTTTCTCAACAACAGATGAATCAGCCATTGTACAATATGCGACACCTTTAATACCTATAGCAGTAACTTGTAAAGTCGTCCATAGACCATATTCAGTACTATTTCGACCAAAGTCACCTATAACAAGTAATCTTGCGTCTTGATTAACCGCAATAGTTTTAGATAATCCTCCACCTGCAACAGCAACAGAACCTTGCCTAGCGTCACCCTCATTAGCTTGAGCAGTGACTTGAATAGACCCATTACCATTACCCGAATTAGGTGAGGTATTTACCCAATTAGGTTTAGTCATATTTTAGATATTTGTTTATACGACAAAAGGTCTAATAGGCACCTTAGCGTCTATCAGACCCATAATCAAATCAACAGACGACTTACGAAATAGTCCAAGCAGTATTCGTAGTAATCGTAATCTGTTTAGTTTCTCCCGCAGCAGCGAAAGTCAATGCAGTCGGAGATACAGACAGAGTAGCATCACCGGCGGCTTGAGTTACAGTATATTTCTGACCATTTACGGTAATATTACCGGTACGAGTGTTAACCGTCGGGTTAGCAGCAGCGGTAAACGTAATTTCGAAAGCGTAAACATCATCTGCTCCCGGATCACCTTCAATCTTAGCACCAGAATTATATTCTTTCTTATTTACGACCAATTTACCGGCAGTCAACCAAGAAGAAGCGTCAGAATCAACAGCAAACGTGATAGAAGCTAAATTGGAATTACCAGTGAACTTCTTAGCTTCACCGGTTTTAACGAAAGCCAACGATTGAGTAGTAACATCCCAAATCGTAGAACCTTCCTGCTGCAAAGTAACGTCTTCAGTCAAATCTTCAACAGCAACGGTAATCAAACCAGAACGTCCGTTACGACCTTTATAAACCGGAGCAGTAACATCTACTTGAGAGTTACCAGTTCCCTTAACAGCACTTAAAGTGATCCAACTCGGTTTAGCTTTCAAAGCATATCCGGCGCGCATAACAGGTGCACCAACTCCATCAACCAAACCCCCAATTTCAACAGCAGTTGCTCTTTCATTCAAAGCAGAATCTCCAATCATAATGATAAAAATTTAATTATTCATAAAAAAGTTTGAAGTTCCGCACGCCCCACAAGCTATTCCCCTACTGGGGTCTGCAAAGCGTAGCGGAACATTTAAAAGTTTAAGAAACAGTCCAATTAACATTAGAAGTTACTTTGACAGTTTGTGTACCACCAGCAGCTTCAAACGTTAGACTAGTTTTATCAAGATTCAAATAAGGATCTTGTTTAAACGTTGCAGTGTAAGTAGCATTTCCAGTAACAGTAACAGTTCTGCTAGCATTCGTATTACCATCACTCCATTTAACAAAGTGATAACCGGCAGACGGTGTAGCCTTTAATGTAGCAGTTGCACCATAATTGTAAGTACCACTTCCACTAACAGTACCACCTGCACCCGCAGTTACAGTCAGTGTATAACTGTTAATTTGCCATACAGCATAGTAAGTAACATTACCAGTAACTTTGGTAGTTGTGCTTACATTAACAGAACCACTAGCTGACGTAGACCATCCCTTAAAAGTATATCCAGTTCTTGTAGCAGTAGGAAGAGTTCCTAAAGCGTCATTGTAATGGAATGAACTACTAGACTTGCTAGGAGTACCACCATTACCATTCCAAGTAACTGTATAATTCTTATAAGTTGCAGTCCATCTAGCGTACCAAGTCTTATTAGAAGTAACCTTAGTTGTTGTAGTTAATTGAGTACCACCGCTAGTAGCAGAAGTATCGAACCAACCTGCGAACGCATACGTATAAGTATTATCCGCAGCTCTTGAACAAGTAGGTAATGTTCCAATAGCTTCACCATAATTTTTACTTATAGATGAAGAAGAAGGAGTACTACCACCATTAGCGTTAAATGTAAAGGTGTACCTATTAACAGCTCTGGTCACATAAGCATAATAAGTAGCAGCACCTGTTACACTCGGTGTTTCTAAAGTTAATGAAGAACCAACCTTAGTTCCACCACCGTTAGCAGCAGTATACCAGCCTTGAAAAGTATAAGTGGACTGAGCATCATTTGCAGGCATAGTCAAAGTACAAGAGCCTTTCGACCCATAAGCAACAGATTGACTAGTCCTATTCAAAGACCCATATGTTGTTTGATAATTTATCGTATAACTCCGTCTAGTTGCAGTCCAATGTGCATATATCGTAGTATTACCTGCACCCATTGTCGTATTAGCAGTAACTTGCGTTCCGCCAGTAGCAGCAGTATACCAACCTGCAAATGCATAGGTGTATTCAGCATCCGAATTCTTAGTAGGCGTTGGTAAAGTGCCATAAGTACTTCCGTATTGAACGCTCTTAGAAGCAGGACTTACTGCATTACCACCATTAACATTGTAAGTTAAAGTATAACTATTAATAGACCATTGAGCATAATAGGTAACAGTACCAGTTATCTTAGTAGTAGATGAAATTTTCGTACCACCACTAGATGCTGTGTACCAACCGAGGAATGTATAACCTGTCCTAGAACAAGTCGGAAGAGTACCTAATTCTGAACCATACGTTTTAGTAATAGTTGATGGGCTAGGAGTACCACCACCGTTACCATTGAATGTTGCAGTGTAACTTCTAGGAGTAGCAGTCCACTGAGCATAATAAGTAACGTTTTTTGTTACAGTAGTAGATGCAGATACTTGAGTACCACCGGTTGCAGCTGTAAACCAACCCTTAAATGTATAAGTATATTGAACATCAGCAGCTCTTGTCGGAGTAGGTAATGTGCCTAAAGTAGAACCATGAGTCTTAGTAGTTGACGTAGGACTTACAGAACCACCATTAGGATTCCAAGTTACAGTATATGACTTGAGAACAAATACCGGAGTAATATGAGTATTGGCAGTAATGTTAGAAACTGTCAGAGGATTAGCAGTAGAGCCATTAGACCACTTGCTAAAGTTATAGCCAGTACTTGGAGTAGCTGTCCAAATAGCAGAGCCACCATATTCTACACTAGACTTATTAACGCTCGCTGTACCACCAGTTGAATTAGCAGTAGTAGTTGTGAAAGTCTTAATTGTAAACTTAGCAGTTAAGCTGATATTGGCAGTAACAGCAAATGTATATGAAGCATTGCTAGATACTTTAGTTGCTCCATTGTACCAACCAGCAAAATTATAAGCAGCCTTAGGAGTTGCAACTACAGTAGCATTAGCACCGTGTTCTACAGTTTGACCGGCAGGACTTACAGTACCTTTGTTTGTATCCTCAGAAGTTGCATTAACAGTATAGCTCTTAATCTTATATTTAGCAACAAGAGTTCTATTAGCAGTTAAAGTAACAGCAAAAGAAAGACTTGTAGAAACAAGATTAGAACCTTCATACCAACCAACAAAATCATACCCAGTAGGAGCAGCTTTAGCAGTCAATGTGACTTGTGTATCACGATAATAAGTTCCTTCTTTAACTCCACCTGTAGCGGATGAACCAATAGAACAATCACCAACATTTGTAATAGTAGTTCCTGAACTATTAGTAGTTAAAGCTGAAATCTTAATAGTAAACTTATCAGCTTCTACTTGAGTACAATTAATAGTTTTCGTAATACCGCTGACTGAAACAGTAACAATAGTTGTTCTACTCGCACCGGCATTCTTACTCGCAGTTAAACCGACCGTTTTATTACCCGTACCACTCTTAGCGGCAGGGGTAAGCCAAGAAGCAATAGCCATCTTAGTACCTCCCCCCCTAATTATGAAACCGTCCATTCGACGTTAGAAGTAACATTAACAGTTTGAGTTCCACCAGCAGCCTCGAAAGTAAGAGAAGTCTTATCTAATTCGAGATATGGATCTTGAGTAAACTTAGCAATGTAAGTCTTATCCGCGTCAATAGTAACACTTAGAGTTACATCGTCAGAAACCTTAACTCCATCTTTCCACCAACCGCCAAAGCTATAACCCTCAGCAGCTGTAGCATGAATAGTAGCAACAGTACCATCCTCAAATTCAGCAGTTTCAACTCCCAAATTAGATTCTTTATTGATACCAACACCACCTTGAGCTACACCTTCATCTTCGGTTTTAACTGTAAGTGTATAATGTGTGGGTTCAGGAATAAGATTGCATTCAATAGTAACCTTAATGTTTTTCTCAACCACAAAGCTATACTGATTATTACTGTTAAGAGTGATTTTAACACCATCAACAAGCACTTTATTCAAAGTATAACCCGGACTTACATTAACTTTAATCGTACAAGTATCACCATCATCATAAGTACCAGCACCTTCCATTGTAGCACTTCCGTTAGGAATAGCTTCATAGGTGACTTGGAATTTATCAGGAGCATTAACCTCAAAACGAGCTTCAATAGATTTAGAGTCATTCATGACAATATCACGTGAAGTAGTCGAGGGCGCACCTGAATCAGTCCATTTCTTAAAATGATAGCCGCTATTTGCTAATGCTTCTACAGAAACGGTAGTTCCGTCAACAATATCAGAGTAAGTCTTTGTGCCACTATAATAGTCGCTCCAACTTCCGTTGATCTTTACACGACATTTACCACCCGTTCCAGCAGTAAGAGTTAGCGTTCGCATAATTACTTGATCGAACGTAGCAATATGCGTTGCATTTGTTCCGGTTTTAGCAGTGAATGTTGCAGGATTATCTGAAATCTTTGCACCGTTTGTATTCCACTCTCTAAACTTGTAGTTACCAACCGCACGAGCTTCAACTGAATAAATCGAACCTACATTAGTTTTAAATGTATGTTCAGAAGTAGACCAATTAGACCAAGAACCATCACCTATACGATAACGAGTTTCATTAGTTCCGTCAGAACCTACCGTAATAGTAACTTCTTCCGGTGGAATCTCTACGAACGTACAAGAGAAATCTACATTCTCAGTGATAATCTTTGAATAAGGATTAGAGTTAGAAGTAGTTCCACCAATATTCCATTGTTCAAAAGAATAACCACTATCAGGAATACCTAATACTTCAATTGTCTCACCGTCAGTAACACTAATGTTAGAATGCAAAGATGCAGCTTCTGAATATTCACCAGAACCAATCTTATATTTGCATTTACCATTAGAACCAGCAGTGATATTAACAATATGAGTTTCAGGTGGAATGTAAGTTTCCTTAAAATAAGCAGTATAGACTTTGCGATCCAAACCCTCCTCAACAATGATATTGTTTTCATTATTAGGAAGATTAGCACCAGTAGGCGTTACCCACTTTTCAAATTCATAACCGCCGTTAGCTTTACCAGCGATAGTGACAATAGTCTTTTCCGGAGCAGTAACTTCGTGTCTTTCTGTCCATTGAGACCAAGCATCATTAATATCTTTATATCGAACTAAACCATTCGCATTTGCCACGATACTAAACGTGAAATAACGAATAGCTTCTTTAAAGTTTACTGTAATCGTAAGATCTCGCGTAACAACGATGCTATATGTACCATTACCATTATCTACAAGATTACCGCCAGAAGCAGTAACTGTATCAACGGCCCAACCCTCAACCGGACTAGAAACAATTATTGCAGTTTGACCGGACTTATAAGTACCGCCACCGCTAACTGAACCTTTATCAGCAGGATTAGTTATAATAGTTACATTGTACTCCTCAATAACAGGAGCATCAAGCTCGAAGTGTGCAGTATAAGTTTCATCTTTATCAACAATAAGATCATATTGAAGATTAGTAGAAACAATACGATTTAAACTATCAGTCCAATGAGTAAAATGATACCCTTGAATTGCCGCAGCTGTTATAGAATGCCTTGTACCTTTTGGGAATGTTCCGGCACCAACTACATATCCTGCATTAGCCGGATCAGCATTGACATTAATATAGAATTGTTCAATAGGAGCTTCGTCCTTTTCAAATACACCTATCAAATCCATATCTTTCTTAATAGTAAAAGACCAATTAGGACTAATAGACATAATCTCATTAGTATGAAACTCTTTCCAACCTTTAAAGTGATAACCTTGAACAGGTTTAGCATAAAGTTCAACACGACTACCAGCTTCAAATTGGAAACGGAAGCCATCTGAGTTTTCATCAGGAACAATAGCAGAACCACTACATCCAACAATACCACCCTCTTCAGGAGAAGGAACTAAAGTAACTCTATAGTAATCACGTTCGATATGACCAGACTGCATAAAATCTTGAAGATCTTTGATGTAAGTCCAAGCACGAATATATGTATCTTGACAACCACAAGTATTATTTCTAATACCACGACTAGGATGCACATAATTAGCTTTAAGACCGATACAAACAAGAGTGTCATCAGTCAAAGACTCACTACCAACAATCAACTCTCTATCAATAGCAATAATATTACCATCAGTAGTTAGATTAATTTCGCAGCCTTTTTCATCATACATATAGTAACAACCATCAGTACGATGATAGAAGAATCGAACGTTATGCTCACGCTTAGGAAATGTACCAAGAGGAAGAACTTGTTTTAACTTGACAATTTTAATATTACATTCCATAGCATTAAGTTTAAACAAATATAACTACGCAGAACCATTAAGCACTGCGTAGTTTTCCGAGCAACTTTAGTCAGTTGCAGTATTCAGAGAAATAGCATTATCGCCGGAACCTTTAGCCAAAACCTTAATAGCTTCAAGTTTATTTACAACAGCGTCGATCACATCTTCCGTACCAATAACGATTTGGAATTTGCGAGGGCTATTGTTATCAGCAGCAATCTCAGGGAATTGATTAAACTCAGCCGTAGAAATAACAAGATAAGCGACTTTATCAAAGCCAACTTTCGGGTCACCAATACCCCAAGCTTTCTGCCACTCATCATGAGGATTCCAACCCATGTTAATCAGAGAATAACGAAGGTCTTCATCACTAAGAGCAACATCAGCTAAGAAACCGGATAACTTCGTATGTTCAACGGTAATAGTACCATTGGCTTTTTGATCGGCAAGAATACCGAATACGTTCATCGTCAATTTGGTAGGCTTTTTAGCAACAACAGTTATCTGAACAGCACCATCAGCTTTCTCGATAGTAATATCAAATAACTCTTTGTTATAAGCGGTAAGACTAAGGTTCTTCTTAATCTTCTCTACCAACCGATCAACAGTATCAGTAGCATGAATCCGAACAGGTATTTGAACAATCTGAGGATTAGGATTAACCGTCAGACCATGACGATACTCCTCAGAAGAACAAATTTCAATAGCACCACAGAACTCAGCATCTGCATTATATACAATACCTTCAGCAGGCTTAAGTGCCGGATTCGTAAGACCTTTAAGAATAATAGTTTCTTTCTGATCTTTCTCCGTATATTTACGAACGTTATAAGTGAAGTTAAAAGGATTAATATCCACTCCACGTTGATTCATAAATCCACCGTCCTTAGTAGGAATTGCAGACATAATTACAAACGGCTCAGGTCTACCAGTAGTAGGCAAAGTAGTACCATAAGCAGTACAAATGCCGAGTTGACCGTTAGATAACTTAGTATCAACAGTAACATTATCGACAAATGTTTTTCCGTAACTTACAATTCTCATAGTAACGTTTTATTTTAAAGAATTACTTTCATTTATAGCAATTTGATAACCTTCATCTTTAAGTTTACCAAGAAGCTTCTGTGTAGCAAGGTTAATAATCTCGGTTTTAAACGGAAGTTCAGTAGCAGTATCAGTTACAATATCAAACCTAGTAGGTTGTCTAAGATATGTGATAGCAACATCAGTAATCACAAACGTATCATCCATATCTACTAAAACCCTATTACTTTCTATCGTACATATAGGATGAATGTGTCTATTAAGACGATTGTGATACGTTTGAAGCATATCCCTACGCTGAACATCAGAAACTAAATCCATACCGGCAGATTTGCTCTCTCGCACCTTTGTAACCACTCCGTCAGAAGTGATAACCTCGTATAAGCCCGAATAACGCTTGTAGTCAAATTGTACTAACTTAATAGTATATTTATTATCTCCAACTACAATTAGCTGTGGCGTATCGAAGTAAAACACTAGTGATTCGGGGTAATACTCGTTATTGTAGCGTTCATAAGTCACATTGTAACCTTTTCGCAGCAATATGGAGAGCATATAGTTGATATATTCAAATAGACCCTCTTTACGATAGATCTTAGCAGGATAATGAAACGTAACGGTATCATTACCAATTTGAATAACGAAATCTTCTATATAATCGGGAATAGTTTTAAATAGTTCACTGATATTAACAACGTAAATTCTAGTAGTAACAGATTCAATTGCTCGATAACGTTTAAACTTATCATATATAACACTTGCATCATAAGAGACACCATGTAGGTAATTCGCAGGTAAAAAAGCGAAGCCTCTATTATCCTCATTTGCGAGAAGGTAAAGAGGACTTCTATATGTAGTCTTTAGCACCTGCAAATCATCGTAATAACGACCAGTCTCTTCAAAGGCTTTAATCTTTTGCGTAAGCAGTACGTCAATAGCTTCATTAAGAGCAATATCAATATACTGCGGACGAATAGATTCTTGCCTATTAGCATTAATCTGCTGAATCTTATCGTTTACAGCAATATGTGCTTCTTTACAACTACTATACATACTGACACTATTTTGTTAGTTTATAACCGAAGCCTTATAAGCAGTGAAAAGTTGTGCTTTATATTCAACATTTTCGGGAGCAGCTAAGAAAGCCATAACACCCTCAATGGAAGAACCAAGAACTACTTCCGGACGCACAGTATCAAAGTAATTATCACCGTCTTTCGTAATGACTTGAGCAGCGAGTAACTTATAGACTTGTGCCATTGCTTCTACATTCTTGTTATCAAACAGAGAAATAAACGCATCTGCATTCGTTTGAGAAAGTTCAGCTACAGCTGTCTGCAAATCTCCATGCTCCATTTTAATAATCTGTAGAGTATCAGCAGGAGCATTACAGATAAGCATATTTCTAATACGTTTATAAGAAGACTCATCACCTGTGAACAACTGAGCCAACTTAGTAGCAGTATTAACAACGGCTTTAGTCTTAGCATCTTTCATACGCTTAACATCTTCAATGCTATGTAAGTAAAATCGAATATTAGTAGATTTCTCAACATCTTCCGGTTTATTAGCAACAGTAGAAGTAAGCAGAGCAAGACGCCAAAGAATATAATCTTGCGGCTTAATAGGAGTCATGTACATATACAGATTCTCTTCATGAACCGCAGTACCTTCACCAAAGAGCATAGCATCAAAGATAGCTTTCTCTAATTTATTCGGAGCAACCTCAGTATTAATACTGTTCTTTTTAGCCCAATCAAGAATAGCATCACGTTTAACAGGATCGTTAAGAGAAAATTCCCAACCAGTTTCAAGCTCATAACCTTGAGCGGGAACTTCAACAGTTGAGTTTTTAAGATGCTTCAAAACGAGGTCTTGAAAGTTTACGTTACGGCTATCAGCAGAAGCTCCAATGATCGTAGGAAGTATAGAAGCCATTTCAGCAGTTTTACTAGATAGAGTAAGAACCGCTTTAATGCTCGGACCGAAAATAGTATTGAAAGCACCAATACTTTTCTGATTCACGACTTGAAACATAGTCGGATTCAGCTTTAACGCTAAGGTTATTTTGCGTGAGTATATCATATAGTTTATACTTTAGTAAGTTTATACTTTACAATAATCGTAATGTACGCTTATTCAAAAATCATTTCAGCCCAGAAAGAAGTAGTACCATTAAGCATATTGATACCTTGTGAAGACATAACCTCATAAGTAGCAATATCCTCTCTAGTAGATAACATCTTACTATAAGCACCCCATTCTTTAGGTAGCGGAGTAATACCTTGATAAACACCGTACAAATATTCACGACCCTCTTCACAAACCAACTGAATATTTGCTTCACCACTCGTGTTATCAATAGAGTGATCCAAGAACACCATCGTATAAGAGGTAACAGGGAAGCCACCATACATACGACCATTCTTACGATCCATTTCGGCACGAGAACCGGTATCAAACAAATCTACAACCTTAACAGAAACGGTAGCTCCGGAATAGTGCTTATACTGATTGAAGTATGCACCATAAGAAAGGATACCACCACGGCTTTGAATCTCCTCAGAACCTAACTTATCAAAGTAACCATTTCCGATAGCTTCATTCTTAATACACTGTTGGAACATTTTAGAACCACCTTTACCGGTATAAAGAACGATATTTTTGTTACTCAAATCAATATCGTTACGAACTTCAAAGATACGAGAAAGAATCATATCAATAAGCTCAATAGTCATGAATGAGTATTCGAAGTAGTTACCAAATGCGATAAGAATATCACGAACACCAGCACCACGAGGAATAGGTTTGTTTGAATGTTTTTCTTGATTGTGAATAACACCGTTAATATCACGGTTGTAAGCAGAGAACCACAAATCCTCTTCTAACAAACGTCTACGCATGAACTCGAACTGACGCATTTCATAAGGCATCCAAAGAGTACCTTTAGAACCATCATCATAATCAAGTTCAAACTCGGTTACGATATTAGCAATGTTACCGGTAATAATTTTGGAGAATCTATGGAAACCAAATTGGTTAGTCATTTCACTCCAAGATTCAGCAGTAGAACGAGAACCAGTAGATAATTCACCGGCAATCGTAGGAGCACCCATACCCCAATATTTACCTCTCTCAAAATTGCTGAGATCAATAAACTCATCAGGATTACCACCAAGGATAATCATTTCATAGATATATCCACCGGAAGCAGTCTGCTCACCATCGGTCTGCATACGAACCATGTGCTTTCCGTCAGGAGTAATAGCAGAATACTGATAAGGAATCCAGTTATCTTGGAACTCCGCTTTGAAAGACATAAACCCTTTACCGGGGGTTTGAGTAGGCGTAATCAAACGCACAATCGGGGAAGTGACAGTAGGTTTCCCCATAATCTTCCACTTATACTGAGTATCACCAGCATTAATAGGTTTCTTACGAGAGATATTCCCTTGACCTTCTGTAAGAGAAAGAAGAGGGAATTGATTACTGTTCCTACCCCAAAGATAAGTAAGAGACTTATTCAAATCGACAGCACCAAGAACATTAAAGTTCAATAGCATATCGGCATCAGAGTAAACCTCTTTGGAATACTGTTTTTTTCCAATTTCTCTAAGCATAGTTACGATAATTATTTATTTGAATCAATAATACCACCCGGAACAATAGGACGTCTATTAGGATTAACTTTAGTACCGCCACCTTGAATGGATACCTTAACTTTAGGTTTACCACTAGAAGTAATGTTCAAACGACGAACAGCCTCTTGTCGTATAGATGCAGCAGCTAACTGACTAATATCAGCACCTAACAAGTTACGAAGTGCTACCATAGCGAACGTTTCATTATCAGCAAGCATATCAAAAACATCTTTCTGAGCTTGCGTATAGAAATCACCATTAACTTCAACAACAGGAGCTGTTAGATACTTAACAATATCTTTACGAGAAAGAATTTGCTCTTTACCATTAACAGTTCTTTTAACGCCTGCTGTTGGAATTGCAAGACCTCCGATAGTACCTTTATTAACGATCTTATCGTATAAAGAATCAGGAATGTTAAGCACTTTAGCTTTACCATTCTCATCATAGGTAATACCGTAGGCTTTATCAAGAGCCTCTTGAGCAGCTTGATATTCGGCTTCTTGCCTAGCATTTGCGGCTTCAATCTCACGTCTCTGAGCATTGGCAAGATAATCAAGACTTTCTTTAGCAGTTTCAGCTAATACTTTATCAGCTTTAGAAAAACGAATAATACGTTCGATTTGAGCATCAGAAGTACCTTTGCGTTTTTCAGCAGAACGAATAACAGCTTCTAACTGATCATCTGATTTATCTTCAAGGGTCATTGTAGTCCAATCAACATGATTAGCAAAACCCTCAAGAGAACCATACGTTTGTTTGTAAAGAGCAGCTTGATAAATATCCGGATTAGTACGGAAGAAATTGTTGATAGCTTCACTTTCAGCTTGACGTTTAGCAAGCTCTGCAATATCAGCATCACGTTGAGCAAGACCTTCAACAGTCATTTCATATTGCTTGGGAGTACCATCAGCATTTACCGGAGTTAAACCTGAAATAGCAGAAATAGCAGAAACATCTATAGTTTCCTCTTGAGTTTCAGCAGCAGCAAACTCATCTAACTGAGCTTTAGTGTAAATAATCTCTCCGTCTTTAACGGCATTACCGTCAGCATCAAGATCATACTCAACATCACCGTCATCGGTAGTAAGAACAATCTTAGTAGGAGTTTCAGTTTCAGTTTCAGTTTTTTGAGTAGCAGTTTTAGCAGCTTCTTCTTCAGCCTTACGCTTAGCTTCTTCTTCTTCTGCTTTCTTACGTTCTTCTTCTGCTTTAGCAGCTTCTTCTGCTTCTTTAGCAGCTTTAGCAGCTTGTTCAGCAGCTATCTCTTCCGCAGTTTTAGTAGTATTACTATCAGTAACACCACCGGGAACAATAGGATTTGGCATAATGTTTTATCTTTTATAAATTAAGTTATAACAGTGACAAATGTAATAATAATATATGTATTAAAAATGGCATTAGAAATATTATTAGAAACAGCATTAGTACCGCCTATCACACGGCTCTCTGAAATTCCAATTAATTTATGCCATTTTAAGGCTCAAATGAAGACCTCTGACGAACCCAAATTTCAGTCGATATAGTTGTTCAATTCGACAAAAATAAGAGCCTACATTAAGACTTCCGTGGCTTATTGGCGTTAATACGATTCATGCGCTTTTGTTCCTCAAACTTGGCACGTTCCAGATTAGCTCTATCAATATCTAAGTTTAACTTAGTCATTTTAAGATAATCATCAAGAGTACCACTATTAGATTCATCTTCACTAATGTAATCATTACCGTTCTTATCTACTTGAAGCTTAGCATCAGTAATAATAATATTAGTAAGATTAGTATCAGCAGCAATAGCTTCCTTAGAATCACGATCAAGTTGAGCTTGTTCAGCTTCAAATTTACGTTGAGCTTCCGCATTAGCAGCACGAGTTTGTTCAATCTCAGCATCCCACTTCTTTTGAATCTCTTCTTTTTGAAGTTCAAATTGACGTTGAGCTTCGGCAGCTTCTTTAATATATTTGCGTAAAGAAGCAACGTTATGATTACAAACAGCCTCAGCAGCTACATCGTAATTTCCATTTTGAGCAGCACCAAAAGCAATTTCCTCAAGCTTACGTACTTGTTCATTAAGTTCAGCAGAGTTACCAACAAAGATACCTAAATTAGAATTAACAAAGTCAGTACCATTTACACGAACTTGAACAATCTCATTGGTATTAGGATCTACATAAGAACCTTCATAGCCATCAATCCAAGCAATTTTAGCAGCATCAAGATTAGCCATCATATCACGAGAACGGAAGCAATCAAAGATTTTAAGTGACCACACAGATCCCATTAGAGCCTGATTAAGTCCCATCTCAGTAACAGCTTTACCAGCACGAGCTTGAATATCTCCTGCACGTTGATCGTTCATATTGGCAAGTTCATATGCTTCTTGCTTAATAGACTGCTTAATCTGATTAATAGTTGTAAGATAATTAATCATTGTAGTATTAGCGATCTCTTTAATAGCTTGAAGTGATGCTTGTTGCTTAGCTATTTCACTATCATCAAATACAAGAGTACCATCTCGATTAGCTGCATCAAGA
>ENA-OPWR01000939-OPWR01000939.1-human-gut-metagenome-genome-assembly--contig:-NODE-939-length-24271-cov-3.912578_pt1 | contig 24271 bp, 18 predicted proteins | sample MGYA00241507_ERZ502006 | MGnify/ENA primary metagenome ERZ502006 (study PRJEB25962, sample SAMEA2043041) | human gut metagenome | biome: human gut; feature: human-associated habitat; material: faeces...
CAGGTGAGACAATTTCGTGGAATAACACTTAAGACATTATCACAGAATAATCATACTAATCGGGTTGGTTTGATGAGTATGGTTGACATTTATAAAGAAAATGGTAAAATAGTACTAGAAAATTTGCACAATGAATTATTGTATACTTACTATGATTCTTCTTATCGAGATTTTTTGATTATTCCTTTTTCTTCTATGGAAGAGAAGTATTTAAGTAATTATCGTGAAGTATATTCTAAATATAAAGGAATAGTTCAAGCATTAGATAAGAATATCATTGTTCAATCGTTGAATTAAGGAAGAGGTGTTATGATGGAAGAGGAAAGAATAGAACTAAATGTTCCTGATATTGGTCAAAATGAAAAAGTAAAAAAAATGAGAGAAGAAGAACAAAAAAATGATTTAAGGGAACAAAAAATTGCTAAAGAAAATAGAAGAAGAGCAGCAATGCGAACTAGAAGAAAGAAAAAAATCAAAAAGTACATTTTTGCTGCTGGTGTTGTTGCTATTGTTGGAGCAGGGCTTACTTATGCGGGAAAAAATGTTATTCAAAATATTAATTATTCATCAAATCCAATAGAAAATACTGTTTCGTCTATTGATAGTTATATTAATAATGGTGAAAAAACCGAGTCTGCTGTGGTTGAGGAGTATGCAGAAAAATATGCCGCTTTAGAACAAGAAATACAATATAATGAACAGAGTAGCAATAGTAAATTGTCTCAGGTTGCTCTTGATACTCAAGAAAAGGTAGATGCTCAGATTTCTAAATTAGCAGATAAAATGCTGGAAGATTTTGGAAGTTTAAGTTCTGAGGAATTAAAAACTTCATGTTTCAAGAGAACAAATGATAAACAATCTAGTTTTTATGATTTTTCTCTTTATCACAAAAAAAGTGTTACTTTAAATTGGTTAAAGAAATATTTTGATTATTCTCAAATTGAAAATATTTATAATCGTTTATCTGAAGAAGAGATTAATGCTTTAATTGCTTTTACTACTTATAATCGTATTGATGTTTATGAGGGGGGACCAAATAATAGAGAAACTTTTCTTAGAAATTTAGGATTTACTTCTGATCAAAGTGATGAGGAAAAATTAGCAATTGCAAAAAAGATTGCTAATCAAGTTTCCTTTAATATTGCTAAAGAGAGTTTAACACAAGAATTGGGATATTCTTTAGATATAGAGGCAGAAAGTGTAGGAAGAGGTAAATAGTATGCAAGATCAAGAAATGGAAGTTGAGTATGTTACTTTAGAAGATGGTAATGATTACTTTGTTGTAGATATTATTGATCATTATGTTTATTTAAAAAAAGAAGAAGATGATAAGACATTTGAAGTTCGTGAAGTAGTAAAAGAGGATAATGGAGAAGAGTTTTTTGTAGAACTTGATAATCAAGAAGAGTATGAGAAAGCTTTACTATTATTTACAAAGAAGTATGTTAATCAATAATTATATTTAATTAGTAAACTAAAAAGAAATATTCTTTGGAATATTCTTTTTTCTGTGGTATACTATTTTAAGAAATTAAGAAAGATGGTAGATGGTGATGGTTAAGAAAACAACAAATACTTATGATGAAAATTCAATTAAAATATTAGAAGGATTAGAGGCTGTTAGAAAAAGACCTGGTATGTATATTGGCTCTACTGATAAAAGAGGTCTTCATCATTTAGTTTGGGAAATTGTCGATAATGGTGTAGATGAGGCTTTGAATGGTTATGGAAATCATTTAGAGATTATTATGCATAAAGATGGTTCTGTTAGTGTTACAGATCATGGTAGAGGAATTCCAACAGGAATGCATGCTTCTGGGAAAAGTACTCCTGAAGTAATTTATACAGTGCTTCATGCTGGTGGTAAGTTTTCAGAAGGTGGTTATAAAGTAAGTGGAGGACTTCATGGTGTTGGTGCTTCTGTTGTTAATGCTTTGTCTAGTTTTATGGAAGTAACGACGAGGTATCAAGGAGAAGAATATTATATTTCGTTTAAAAATGGTGGGCATGTCGATAAAAAATTAACAAAGTTAGGTAGTACTAATAAGACAGGGACTACTGTTCATTTTATGCCTGATAGTGAAATATTTAGTAGTACGAAGTTTAATTTTAGTGTTATTTGTGAGAGAATGCAGGAATGTGCTTTTTTGGTAAATGGACTTAGTATTGAAATTACTGATGAAATTGAAGGAAAGACAGAAAAATACTTATATCATAATGGTCTTGAATCTTTTGTTGAATATTTGAATGAAGGAAAGAATGTTTTACATAAAGTATTATGTTTTAAGGCTACTAAGGATCAAATTAATGTTAGTGTTGCTCTTCAATATACGGATAGTTATTCTGAGAATATTATTTCGTTTGTAAATAATGTAAAGACTAGTGATGGTGGCTCTCACGAAGTTGGGTTTAAGACTGCTTTAACAAAAGTATTAAATGATTATGCTAGAGAAAATAATTTTATTAAGGCTCGTGATAAATCGTTTGAGGGATCAGATGTTAGAGAAGGTCTTACGGCAATTATTAGTGTACAGATTCCTGAGTCTATTCTTCAATTTGAAGGTCAAACAAAAGCTAAATTAGGAACTCCTGCTGCTAGAAGTATTGTTGAGGCAGTTACTACAGAAAAGTTAAAGTTTTTCTTGGAAGAAAATAAGTCAATTGCTACTATGATTGTGACCAAAGCATTAAAGGGAAAGGATGCTAGAGAGGCAGCTAGAAAAGCAAGAGAAGAATCTCGTAAGGGGAAAGATTCTAAAAAAATAGAAAAAATTTTAAGTGGGAAATTAACTCCTGCTCAGACAAAAGATAAATTATCTCGTGAATTATTTATTGTAGAGGGAGATTCTGCTGGTGGCTCTGCTAAACAAGCTAGAAATAAAAGAACACAAGCCATCCTTCCTTTAAGAGGTAAAGTTTTAAATACTGAAAAAGCAAAATTAGAAGATATTTTTAAGAATGAGGAAATTAATACTCTAATTCATACTATAGGTGCTGGGTATGGGAATAATTTTAATATTAAAGATATTTGTTATGGTAAAGTAATTATTATGACCGATGCTGATGATGATGGAGCACATATTCAATGTTTACTTTTAACTTTCTTTTATCGTTATATGAAACCTTTAATTGAAAATGGAAATTTATATATTGCCATGCCACCTTTATATAAAGTAACAATAGGTTCTAAAGAGCATTATTTATGGACAAATGAAGAATTAAAAGAACTAACTAAGGGAAAGAGTAATTATAAAATTCAACGTTATAAAGGATTAGGTGAAATGAATGCTCATCAACTATGGGAAACAACAATGGATCCAGAAAAGAGAAGTTTAGTAAAGGTTAATATTACTGATGTTGCTCTTGCGGAGAAAAGAGTTTCTGTTTTGATGGGAGATGCTGTTGAACCAAGAAAAAATTGGATTAATGAAAATGTTGTATTTACTTTAGAAGATGATTATAAGATTTAATTCTTTTACGAAAAATACTTACATTTTCTTTTTCTTTATAAGGAGATTGATGATGGATAAAGATATTTTTTACATGAAATTGGCGCTTAAAGAGGCAACTAATGCGTACTTTTTAGATGAAGTGCCAATTGGATGCGTCATTGTTTTTCATGATCAAGTTTTGGTTAGTACATATAATCGAAAAACAATCGATCAAATTGCAACTTCGCATGCTGAGATTTTAGCGATTAATGAGGCTTGTCGTCAATTAGGTAGTTGGTATTTAGATGAATGTATTTTATATACTACGGTTGAACCTTGTTTGATGTGTACAGGGGCAATTATTCAATCAAGAATAAAGAGAGTGGTTTATGGTTGCTCTAATCAAGATTTTGGTTACCTTTCTCAGTTAAAAAATTCTAAAATAGAAGTTGTATCAGGAATATTAGAAGATGAATGTGTTTCTATTTTGCGAGATTTTTTTCAAAAAAAAAGAAAACAACATAAAGAAGAAGTTTCTTAAGATTATTTAATATTTTCTAATTTTGTCATAATTTCTTTTAATATTTTTTCATTTTTATTATTTTTGGGTACGTAATATTTTGCTTTTTTGATTTCATCAGGTAAGTATTGTTGATTGACATAGTCGTTTGGATAATCATGAGGATATTTATAGTCAGGAGAGTGATTAATAATATGTTTAGGAACTCCTCCAATTTTTTTTGTATGAATATCATTTAATACTTTGTCAATTGATGCTTCTGCTGAATTACTTTTTGGGCTAAGGGCTAATTCGATGACAATGCAGGCTAAAGGAATTCTAGCTTCTGGTAATCCAAGTCTTAATGCTGAGTTAATAGCGGCATCTACTTTTGGTCCCATACTAGGATTAGCAAGTCCAATATCTTCGTAGACAATTACTGATAATCTTCGGCAAATAATATCGATATCTCCAGTTTCTACTAGAAGTCCAAGGTAATACAAAGAAGCATGGACATCACTTCCCCGAATAGATTTTTGAAAAGCACTAATAGCATTATAGTAGCCATCTTCATTTTTGTCGATAATGATGTTTGATTTTCCACTAATACTTTCTAATAACTTTGTTGTGATGTGATGGCTATTATTTGCATAGTAGGCTATTTCTATTAAGTTGTAGACTGATCTTAAGTCATGATTAGAATTATTTTTGATGAAATTTTTGGCATCTGAATCAATTTTTATATTTTCTAAGATATTTGAATTAATGACTTTATTGATTGCTGTGTTAATGTCTTCATCACTTAAATCTTTTAATTCGAATATTTGGCATCTACTTCTAATGGCAGGATTGATTGCATGATATGGATTAGAGGTAGTAAGTCCAATTAAGGTAATCAGTCCTGATTCTAGGTAAGGAAGAAGTAAGTCTTGTTTATCTTTATTTAGTCGATGAATTTCATCTAAAATTAATACCATACCTTGATATAATTTTGCTTCTTCAATAATGATATCAAAGTCTTTTTTTGTGTTAATAACAGCATTGAATGTACGATATTTAACATTTAATTCTGATACAATTGCATGAGCAATGGTAGTTTTTCCTATACCTGGATTTCCATATAAAATCATAGAGAATAGTTTTTTATTTTGAAGGAGATTGGTCAGTATTTTATTTTTTCCAATTAAGTGTTTTTGTCCAATTACTTCTTCTAATTTTGTTGGTCTTAATTTGATTGCTAGTGGTTCATTCATTTTCTTCTTCCTTTCTGTTTTATTATTATAGCATGGAGTAATGGGAATGTAAATTACGTGAAAAATTTGTATCTTTTTTTATCATTTCATGATATACTAAATTAGAATAGTATAGTAGGTGATAGAGTGGAAAAACTTTTTAAAACGATAGATGAACAGTTAGATATTTTAAAAGGAAAAGGTCTAATTATTGAAGATGAAGCTTTAGCTCGGGAAATTTTACTTCGAGAAAATTATTTTTTTATTAATGGATATCGTATTTTGTTGATGAATTCTTATCGGGATAAGACTTTTGTTGTTGGGGCTACTTTTCGTGAACTTTATTCTATTTTTTTGTTTGATCGAAGTTTTCGAAATATTTTATTTAAAAATTTACTTATTGTTGAGAATCAATTAAAGTCTGTTATTTCTTATCAATTATCTAAAAAGTATGGTTATCGTGATAAAGATTATTTAAATCCTAAAAATTTTACGACGGATAGAAATAAGTCTAGAAGAGTAAAAGATGTTATTGAGAAAATGAAGCGTCAAATTCGGGTAAATGGTGCTCATCACATGGCGACAATGCATTATATGAATAATTATGGTTATATTCCTTTATGGGTATTGGTAAAAGTTTTGTCTTTTGGCATTATGACAGAATTATATTTGATTTTGAAACCAGAAGATCAAGTTGCGATTGCTGATATTTTTGGAATGAATACAAATTATTTGGAGAATTTTTTACCGATTTTATCTAATTATCGTAATTTGTGTGCCCATGAAGATATTGTTTATGAACATCGATCTGAGAATGTTATTTTAAATACTCCTTATCATGAAAAATTAGGTATTCCTAGAATGGATGATGAGTATATTTATGGAAAAAATGATGTTTTTTCTGTAATGATTATGATGAAATATTTACTTCGTAGTGATGATTTTCGAATGATGATGAGAGAAATTGAGTATGAAATCGAAAAATTAGATGGAGCCGTTGATTCTATTCCTATTGAAAAGATATTGGATCGAATGGGGATACCTGAAGATTATATGGATTTAGTAAATATGTAAGGAGGAGAAAGATGAAAAAGAATAGTGTTAGAATTATTTTGATTATAGTAGTATTACTTTCTTTTATTAGTGGATCTGTTGGTATGTATTTCGTTTCTTTATTGGGAGCAGATAATGTGAAAACAGTAATTTCAACGGATGGTTCATCTTTAGAGGAGAAGGATACTATTTCTAAGGGAGTAGAGAATGTATATGATGCTGTTGTAGTTGTTGAGGGATTTTCTAATAATAAATTATCTTCTACTGGTACAGGTTTTGTTTATAAAAATGGAAATGGTGTTTCTTATATTATGACTAATCATCATGTTATTTCTGGTATGGATTCTGTAAAAGTTGTTTTAAGTGATAAGACAGTTCTTAAAGCGCAAGTTCGTGGCAGCGAAGCTTATTCAGATATAGCAGTTTTAGCCGTTGATTCTAAATTAGTAAAATCTGTTGCTGTTATGGGAGATAGTGATAATCTAAAAGTAGGAGATACTGTATTTACAGTAGGGTCGCCTGAGGGAGCAGATTATGCTGGTACAGTTACCAAAGGAATTTTATCTGGAAAAGATCGGATGGTTGCTGTTGCTCTTTCGAATGAATCTTCTTCAGATTACTATATGAAAGTATTACAAACTGATGCGGCTATTAATCCAGGAAATAGTGGGGGACCTTTATGTAATATTAACGGAGAAGTAATAGGAATTACTAATATGAAGTTAGTTGATTCTACAGTTGAAGGAATTGGTTTTGCAATTCCTATTGATGATGCTTTGTTTTATGCTTCTACTTTAGAAAAAGGGGGAACAATTTCTAGACCTTATTTTGGAATAGGAATGTTAGATTTAAACAATAGCTATTATTTATGGCAAAGTGGAATTACTGTTCCTGATGGTGTTAAAGAGGGGGTAGTTGTTACTGAAGTTTCTTTGACTTCTCCAGCAGGACTTGTAGGATTAAAAAAAGGAGATATTATTCTTTCGATTGGGGGCGAAAAAGTAAAATCTATTGCTGAATTTCGTTATGTATTGTATAAGCATAAAGCTGGTGAGAAAGTAGCAGTAGAATTTTATCGAAATAATAAAATTAAAAAAGTTGAAGTTAAATTAGGGACTTCTAAAAATTAATAGTTAATTTTAATAAAATTTAAAGTTTTTATGTTACAATAATATGGACTTAAGAAGTTAGGAAAGGAATGATTATTTATGGAATTAAGAGGAAGTAAAACTGAACAAAATTTAATGACTGCTTTTGCTGGAGAAAGTCAAGCACGAAATAAATATACTTATTTTGCTAGTAAAGCGAGAAAAGATGGTTATGAACAAATCGCGGCTATTTTTGAAGAAACTGCAAATAATGAAAAAGAGCATGCTAAGATGTGGTTTAAGGAGTTAAATGGTGGTTCTATTCCTGATACTGCTGCAAATTTGTTGGCTGCCGCTGAGGGAGAAAACTACGAATGGACAGATATGTACCAAGATTTTGCTAAGACTGCTAAAGAAGAAGGCTTTGATCGATTAGCTTATCTTTTCGAAGGTGTTGCACAGATAGAAAAGGAACATGAGGAAAGATATCGCAAGTTACTTGAAAATGTTGAAGGTGGTTTAGTTTTCTCTAAAGACGGAGATAAGATTTGGAAATGTCGTAATTGTGGACATATTGTTATTGGAAAGGAAGCTCCAAAGGTTTGTCCTATATGTGCTCATCCTCAAAGTTACTTTGAAATTAAAGCAGAAAATTATTAAGAAGTTGATGTCATTTGATATTAACTTTTTTTATTTGTCTACAGATGAATATAAGAAATAGTTAGAGGTAAGAGAATTTTTCGTTGAATTCTAAGTAAAGTGCACAGTTAAGTGCATTATGACTCAAAATGTGTATTTTCATAAGAAAATGCACATTTTTTAGTCATTAAAGTAATAAACATATGTTAAAAAAGAAAAAATGTGATATATTATATATCGACAAAGAACTTTAGTTCCACGTCAAAAAGTGCAGGAATTGTACCATTTTTAAAACTAAGTGCACAATGCCTACATAAAGCAAATTATTGGATTTATGGCAATTTGTTTGTCGTAAGAATAATTATAGTTTAGGCTATAGTTATTTTTATTTTAATAAATTATTTGATAAATCAACACTATCAGGTTCAATATAATAACAATTTAGTATTTTTAATATTTCTTCATCACATAAGAATAGCATTGCTTCATAAGGTGATTTGCCATTCAATGAATCTCTGCATAATGAATTGATATTATTCATGATTAAATTACAATCTTCTTGAGTAATATTTTTGAAAGAGTAACCTTTAGGTAAAATATATCTAATAAATTCATGATTTTTTTCAATTGTTCCTTTTTGCCTAGAAGCATGCGGATCACAAAAAAATAAATGAGTAACATATTCACCAGTTGAATGAATACATTCAATATTATTAACATCAAAGAATTCGTGACCATTATCAGTAAGAATAACTTGAAATAAACTTTTATAAATATCTAAAGGAATAAGAGTTTGTAATGTTTTAAAAATTCTTGTTACTTCATCAGTTGTTTGTGATTCTAGTTTAAATATAAGCATGAATTTAGACTTTCTCCAAAGTAATGTAAGGAAACAATCTGATTCTGTTTTTACTCCTTCAACAGTGTCCATTTCAACAATATTTAAATCTGGATTGTTAGAAATAAATTCGATGAAATCAGTATATTTTCTATTAATTAATATTTCACGTTCTTTTCTTGTCCTTCTTTGACTTGAATTTTTTCTTTTTTTATATTTAACAATTCTTGGAAAATCTAAAGGACTAAATTCAAAAATTCCATCTTTAATATAACGATAAAAAGAACTTTTGCTGAAATCCAAAATATCAGGATGATTAATATATAAATGATTAGTTGTCTGTCCTTTTTTAACAAGAGGAGCTATAGTTTGGTTAATAGTATGTATTTCTTCTAAAGTTAGATTAATACCTTGTCTACAAGATTTAATTAATTCTTCATACGATTTTTGGGATTCTCTAGCATAATAAGTCCATCTAATTTTTCTACAGCCACTTCTAGATTTGCAGCCATTACAAACATAAGGAGAATGTTTTAATCTTTCACAAGATAAATCTAAATCAGGATGGTTAATTTTATAGTTATTCCAAGTTGATGGTTCAGAATATTTTTTATTTCTATCTATTTCTCTTAAGATTGTAGAATGATTTCTGCATAATTCTTTAGCAATTTGATTTATGGATTTATTTTCATTTAATCCATCTTCAATATTTTTTCTATCTTCATAAGACAGATGAGAATAATTTGTCATTTTCAATACCTCCTTAATGACAAACAAATTGCTTAAGAAGCTATTATATATGTTTTTTAAACTTATTGCACATTAATTGTGCACTTTCAATAAAAATCTACATAAGAGAATTTTTTTCTTTTTTTTCTTAAAAACAAATTGCAAAATGAGATAAAATAGGTTATAATTTTTTATGATAGATACAGTAAAGGGAAAGTAAATAAGATTTCAATGTTTTAGGAGGAAAGATGATGAAAAGGAATCAAAAAGGTTCTATTATTTTTGTTTTTTTGTTGTTGTTTTTGATGAGAATTAGTGATGTTAATGCAGTAACAGCAACATTTTCAAGGGGAGGTAGTACAACTGTAAGAGATACTTTTGTTAATAAAACTATAGGAGGTAAAACAGCTTATTGTGCTACACATTATTGGTCAGCACCCGCTACTGGTGCAGTTTACGAAAAGGTTACTTCAACAAATAACTATAGTAAAGATAGTTATGTTGCTGGGCAAATTATTAAGATTGCTAAGCAGAAACATTCAGGCGTTGATCAATATGTTTACATTCAAGAGGCCTTGACTTGTTATTTTAGAGGTAAGGCATCTGTTAATCACTATAAAGATTCAAGGGATACTTCTTTTTGTAATGATAGTGTAGTTAAGTCTTTGATTAGTACAGCAAAAAAATATGTTGGTGAGTATCAATTTAATGAAGGTTCAAAGGCTTCTAAATTAAAGTCGAATTCAAAAAATCTTTCAATTAATCCTTCTAGCAGAGTAATTAGTTCATCTACTTACAATAGTGCTAATAAAAAATATAGGTATGAGTCTGAAGTGATTTCAATTGGGGGAATTATTAAGAGTAATTTTGGAGGAAATAGAAAAAATTATTATTCTTCTACCGTTCCAAAGTATACTTTGAATATTACTTCTAGTGTTGGTACTGCTAAATTGTGTTTAAAAAGTAATATGAATAGTTGTTTATCTAATGGAGCAACTAATTTGTCGGATGGAAATTATGTTTTAGTAATTGAAATTGATGGTAGCAATGGTAGTAGCAATGGTGGTAAGGCATCTATTTCTATTACTGGTCAAAATAAAAGTTCTTATCCCTCTGTTAATATTTGGAAATGTAAGAGTAATTGTGGCGTAGTTGCACAGGTTATGGAGACTTATGTTTCATCTGTTAATGTGAATAGAAATATTTCTGTAACACAGAATTTTACTTATTCGGCTATTGGTAAATATTCGGCGATGATTGAAAAAGTTGATGAAACTGGAAAACCTTTAGAGAATGCAACTTTAAGATTGTATATTGCAGATGCCAAAGGAAATAAAATTGGTAATGATTTATGTAGCACTAATACTTCTGATAATAAAACTTCTTGTTCTGCGAAAGAACTTACTGAACAAAATGGCTACAAAAATGGAAATCAGTTATGTTACGCAGAGGATGTTTCTCCAAGTGGTTATAAAAATATTGGTTCAAAGTGTGTTCCAATTACTTTAAATGGTAGTGCTGCTAATACTACTAAATATTATGAATTTCATAAGATAGATAATGGATGGGACAATGGTACAGAAATTAAAGAAAATGGTGCTAAAATTTTACAAAATTATACGACTTTTGCTAAGAGTAAAGATGTTAATTTGAAGACTGTATTTAGTGTTGCTAATGGAAAAAAGGTTTATGGTAGTGAAACTTCTAGTAATGTTTATGAATATAAATATGTTGTTGGGGATAAGGAAAAGGTATTCTATAGATTATCAGATATTCCTAAAGATTCTTCTGGTAAATATAATGATCAAGATGTTTATTTGGTTGAAATTCCTAATGATATGAATGATACTACTGATAAAAGTGGTATAGAATCTAATACTAGTGTTAGTGCTGTTCATGCTTATAAACAAGGAGATAAATATATTATTTTAAATACTAAAGATGAAAATGGTGAAGTTACTTATACTGAGAAAAGTCCTCAGGAGACACTTACTAGAATTAATGTGTATTCTTCTAGTGGAAAAGTTTGCTATAATGATGTTACTGGTGTTGCTGCTGATAGTTTTAAGTATTGTAGCGATGATTATTATATGACTCAGTATGATACTTCTGGTGGAAATTTTCATATTACTGTTTATAATAATTTGAATAGTGTCAAAGTGAGTAAAAAGGCTATTACTGGTGATGATGAATTATCTGGTGCTAAACTTGCTTTGTATACTGCTGATGCTAAGGGAAATTGTACAGATACATTAGTTAGTAGTAAGAATTCTAGCGCTTTAGGTTTTTCTTATCGTGCTTATAGTCCGGTTTCATATGCAGATGATGATTCTAGTAGTGATTCTTCTAGTGATAATACAACTGATGGAACAACTACTGGTGGTACAACTTCTTCAAATGATACTTCTGGTGATGATACAGCAATTGATGATGCTTATAATTATTTAGATGGGTTGCAATGGATTTCTTCTGATGAACCTGTTACCATCTCGGGATTAGCTGCTGGTACTTATTGCTTGGTAGAGAAAGTTCCTGCTCCTGGATATAAAAAATCTACTACAACTACTAAGTTTACTATTGATAGTAATGGTGCAATAAAAGATACTATTAAAGAAGAGCACACTGGTGATAAAGGAAAAGACGGTACAATTTCGAATGTAACATTAATTGTTAGAAATGAATTGAATAAACTTACTATTAGTAAAACAGATATTGTATCTACAAAAGAGCTGCCAGGTGCTAAGTTAAGAATTTGTAATGCAATAAAGAAAGAAGATGGAAGTTATTCTGCGGTTGTATCTAGTGGTGAAACTGGAGATGTTGTTAGTGATTTATCTAGTTGTGATACTCCGAATTTGGTTGATGGGTCCCCTGCTTCTTGGGAAAGTTCGGATAAGCCTCATGAAATTTCTGGTTTGCCTAGTGGTACTTATGCTTTAGTAGAAATTACAGCGCCTAATGGATATGCAACGGCTGAGACAATTTTCTTTAAGATGACTGATGAAGGAGTTTTAACTGATGTTAATGGAAATGCTTTAGCAGGTAATAAGATTGTAATGCATGATAAACCTATTAATAATGTAAAAACAGGAGATAAATATCTTATTGTTATTGTTGTGATTGCTATATCTTGTGCTGCTATTGGTATGGGTACTTATTGTTATTCTAATCGTAATGGTAATTCAAATTCTTCTAATTCAAAAATTCGGAAGAGAAAAGTTTATTATAAAAAATAGTGTTTATTTTATGAAAACTGAGATATATTATCTCGGTTTTTTTGAAAAATTAAAATACTTCTATTGACTTTCGTTTGTAATTTTCATATAATTAGTTTGATTTTGTAAAATCATGTGAAAGAGACGGTATTTAAAATTCTTGTTTAAAGAGAGTTTGCTGTTGGTGAAAGGCAGATAATAAGATTTAAGTATGGATCACTCTGGAATGTGAACTTTTGAATAGAGTAGGAAGTTTCCGGGAATTGTATCCCGTTATCCAATGAAGTTGCACAAAATTTTTGTGAATTAAGGTGGTACCACGTTTTTGAGCGCCCTTAAGGAATAAATTTTTTGTGTTTTTTATTTTTAGAAAGAGGGATGATTTAGATGTATGAAAGTTTAGATAAGAGAGATGTTAAAGATGTTGAAAAAAGTATATTGGATACTTGGAAGAAAGAGGATATTTTAAATGAAACGATAAAAAATCGTGAAGGGGGAAAAAATTTTGTTTTTTATGATGGTCCTATTTATGCGAATGCTAAACCTGGTATTCATCATGTATTTGCTAAGACAATTAAGGATTCTTTTTGTAAATATAAAGTGATGAATGGGTATAGAGTATTAAGAAAGATTGGTCTTGATACGCATGGTCTTCCTATTGAAGTTAATGTAGAGAAAAAGTTAGGTTTTTCTGGTAAAGCTGATATTGAGAAATTTGGTGTTGATGCTTTTTGCCGTGAATGTAATAAGGCGACGGCTACAAATATTAATGAGGTTAATCATATTACCGATATGATGGGACAATTTATTGATTGTAAAAATCCTTATATTACTTGTTCTAATGATTATATTGAATCCGAATGGTGGATTATAAAGCAAATGGATGAGAAGGGTCTTTTATATCATGGAAATAAAGTATTATGGTATTGTCCTAGATGTGGTACAGAGTTATCCCAAAATGAAGTATCACAAGGATATACTAAAACTAGTGTCAATACTGTTATTGTTCCTTTGAAGAGAGTAGATGCTGATGAATATTTCTTAGCTTGGACAACAACACCTTGGACTTTGATGGCGAATGTTGCGATTTGTGTTAATCCTGATATGACTTATATTAAAGCAAAATCTAAGGGATATCAATTTATTGTCGCAGAAAGTCTTGCTGATCGTGTTCTTGGAGAAGATTATGAAGTAGTTGATACTTTTAAAGGGATTGATTTGGTGGGAATAAAATATGAACAATTAATGCCTTTTGTACAGGTTGAAGGAAAATGCCATGAAGTTATTGCAGATCATTATGTAACAGACAGTGATGGTACGGGTATTGTTCATATTGCTCCTGCGTTTGGTGCTGATGATAATCGTGTTTGTTCTCAAAATGGGATTGGTTTTGTGAATCCAGTTGGACTTGATGGAAGATATACGACTGGTCCATGGGAGGGACGTCTTGTTACTGATCCAGAACTTGAAATTGATATTATTAAATGGTTAAAAGCAAATGATAAGTTATTTAAAAAAATTAAAATAGAACATGATTATCCACATTGTTGGCGTTGTAAGAGTCCTTTAATTAGTTATCCTAAACCTGCTTGGTATATTAAAACTACTGAGTATAAAGATAAAATTATTGAGGCAAATAAAAAAATTCATTGGTATCCTGCTTATGTTGGAGAAAAGCGTTTTGGAAATTGGCTTGAGAATATGGTTGATTGGGGAATTTCTAGAAATCGTTATTGGGGTTGTCCACTTCCAGTTTGGGAATGTTCTTGTGGAAAGAGAAAAGTTATTGGTTCTCTAGATGAGTTACAAGAAAATGTTGTTGAAGATGTTAATGTAAGAGAGATGGAATTGCATCGTCCTTATGTGGATCAAATTCATTTAAAATGTTCTTGTGGTAAAGAAATGACTCGTGTTAAAGATGTTTTAGATGTTTGGTTTGATTCTGGTTCGATGCCTTATGCTCAATTTCATTATCCTTTTGAAAATCAAGAATTATTTAAAAGTCAATTTCCTGCTGATTTCATTGCCGAAGGTCTTGATCAAACTAGAGGATGGTTCTATGTTTTACTTGTTATTTCTACGATTATTTCAGGAGAAAGCTCATTTAAAAATGTTGTTGTAAATGATATGATGTTGGATGAATTTGGAAAGAAAATGAGTAAGTCTGTTGGTAATATTGTTGATCCAATTGAAATGATGGAGAAATATGGTGCAGATAATATTAGATGGTATATGTTATATACATCTCCTGTTTGGACACCTCTAAAGTTTGCTGAAGCTGGGGTAAGAGAAGTTCATAGTAAATTCTTTAATCCTTTTAAAAATACTTATACATTCTTTCAAACGTATGCAAATATTGATCATATTAATATTGAGGATTGCAAGGTTAAGTATGAAGAAAGAGAAGAGATTGATAAGTGGCTATTAAGTAAATACAATCATCTAATAGAAAAGGTAAGAGAATTTTATGAGATGTATGATTTAAATTTGGTTGTTAGAGAGATTACTAATTTTGTATCTGAAGACTTATCAAATTGGTATATCAGAAGGAATAGAAATCGTTTTTGGGGAAGTGATATGAATATTAGTAAGAAAAGTGTTTATATGACTACTTATGAAGTAATGGAAGGTTTGTGCCGTTTATGTGCACCGGTTATTCCTTATTTAACAGAAGAAATCTATACAAAATTAACAAAGAAAAAATCCGTTCATTTAGCAGATTTTCCTGTTTGCTCTAGAGAATTAATTGATAGCAAGCTAGAATATAGAATGGATTTGGTTAGAGATTTAATCACCATGGGAAGAAACATAAGAGAGGAATCTAAAATAAAAGTTAGACAGCCAATTAAAAGTGTTATGTTAGAGTCTTCTCTTAAGAATGATATTTCTGGACTTGAATCGTTAATTAAAGAAGAATTAAATGTTAAAGAAGTATTATATGTTGATGATGTTAATTTATATATGAATATATCTTATAAGCCTAATTTTAGGATAGCTGGTAAAGTATTTGGTAAAGATATGAAAGAATTTTCTCAATATTTAGAAAATATTAATAAGGATGATTTATTAAAATTATCTAAAGGGGAATTAGAGGTTAATTTTAATGGTAATGAATATAAGATAACAGAAGATTTAGTTGATAAAAGAATTGAGTCAAAGGAAGGATTTAATGTTTGTGTTAATGATAATTTGATTATTATTCTTGATTTAGAATTAACGGATGATTTAATTAATGAAGGTCTTGCTAGAGAAACAATTTCTAAGATTCAAAATCTAAGAAAGAGTAGTGGTTTTGATATTGCAGATCGAATTAATATTTATTATTCTTCTAATGATTTATATCGTTCTAAGATAAATGATTATATTCAGTTTATTTGTGATGAAACGCTTGCACTTAGTATGAATAAAGTAGATAGTATTGAGGAATTTGAAAAAATTAATGACTTTGAAGTAGGAATAAAGTTAGAGAAAATTGAAGAGGAAAAGAAATAGAAGAAATTCTGTTTCTTTTTGTTATTTTTTATAGTAAAATGGTTATGATAGTTATTTTATAGGAAGTGAGAAAATATGAATTTAATTGGAAATCATTGGGATAAAGTTTTAGATCATGAGTATCATGAAGAATACTTTAAAAAAATTGTTGCTTATATTAATCAGGCATATAAAGAAAGAGAAATTTTTCCTCCGAAGTCTAGAATTTTAAGAGCTCTTAGTTTGACTGATTATGATGATGTTCGTGTAGTTATTTTAGGACAAGATCCTTATCATGGAGTGGGAGAGGCAAATGGATTAGCGTTTGCTGTTTCTGATGGGGTTAAGATTCCTCCATCTTTAAGGAATATTTATAAGGAACTTTATAATGACTTGGGAATTGAACCAGCTTCTGTTGGCAATTTAGAGTGTTGGGCTAAAGAAGGAGTACTTCTTTTGAATGCTGTTTTAACAGTAGAGAAAGATAAACCTGCTTCTCATAAATTTTTGGGTTGGGAGAATTTTACAGATGCTATTATTAAAAGTTTAAATGATAAAGATACGCCAGTGGTATTTATTTTATGGGGAAATTTTGCTCGAAGTAAAAAGAGTTTGATTACTAATCCAAAACATTATGTAATTGAATCGACACATCCATCTCCATTTTCTGCTAATTATGGTTTTTTTGGCAGTAAACCATTTTCTAAAACAAATGATTTTTTAAAGAAAAATCATTTAAAAGAAATTGATTGGCATGTGGATTAATGATAGATTAGAAAGTAGGGATAATATGAATGGAATGGAGATTCATGAGCATACGATTTTGATTGTAATGAATGAAGATAAAAAGCATTTGATTAAATATTTTAGTGAAAATGACTTATCTTGTCCTAAAATGTTTACTATAACAGAATTTATAGATAAGTATTATTTTTCCTATGATGAAAGGGCAATTTATTATCTTAAAGAGAAATATCATTATAATTATGATGTTGCTTTGATGTATTTATCTTTGTTTTATTTTGTTTCTGATGATATAGATATTGATGTAGAAAAAGTAAGATGGGTAAAGAAATTAAAAAAAGAATTGCAAGAGGAAGGACTTCTTTTTTCTTCTTCTTATTTCTTAGAATATTTAGTCAATAAAGATATTGTTTTTTATGATGTTTTTTTTGATGATAAGGCGACTAAATTGTTTTATGATTTAGAAAAAAATTTTCAAGTGAGAACTTATTTTTCACAAAAAAAACAATATGATAGAGATATTTTGTATGAGTTTTCTGATATTTCTGATGAAGTTGTGTATGTTGCTACAGCTATTTTGGAGAAAATTAAAAGTGGAATTTCTCCTTCTTGTATTAAGTTGTGTGGGGTAGAGGGAGAATATTTGCCTGTTGTGAAAAGAATTTTTTCTTGGTTTTCTTTGCCAGTTGATGTATCGGATAATTTTTTATATGCTACATTAATGGGACAGGATTTTTTAAAAAATTTAGGTCATCGTCCAGATGAGGCAATAGATTATTTAAAAGCACATTATTCTTTATCTCAAAAAGAGGAAGCAACAATTTTTAATCAGATTTGTGATATTGTGAATCATTATGTATGGGTGGATGATTTTTTTAAAATAAAAGATTTTCTTGTTTATGATTTTAAACATACAAAGGTAATAAATAAAAAAAGTACTAATGGAATAGAAATCATTCCTAATTTGCGAAATGTGGGGGATGAGTTTCATGTTTTTTTGCTTGGTTTTAATCAGGGGATTATTCCTAGATTGAAAAAAGATGAGGACTATTTTGATGATGTTTTAAAAGAAAAGTTAGGTCTTATTTCTTCAAAAGAGGAGAATAAAAGGGAAAAGAATAGATGGCTTCAGGAGATTTTAGGGGTTAAGAATTTAGTGATTACAATGAAGAGAAAGAGTCCTTTGGGGGAATTTTATCCTTCTAGTTTGAATGATGATTTACAAATGCGTGTTGAGAATGTTAAAAATACTTATTGTTATTCTCATTTGTATAATAAGCTTTTACTTGGGGAAAAGTTAGATACTTTGGTAAAGTATAATGAGAAGGAGGAAGATTTAGATTATCTTTATGAGAGATATCCAGATATTCCTTATTTAAGTTATGATTCTTCTTTTAAAGGGATTAGTAAAGATAAGTTAAGAGATTATTTAGATGGTAAGTTAACTTTATCTTATAGTGCAATGAATAGCTATTATCAATGTGGATTTCGTTATTATCTTTCTAATGTTTTAAAACTTAATTTATTTCCTAATACTTTTTATACTGTTTTGGGGAATATTTATCATGATGTTTTGTCAAAGTATAAAAAAGAAGGGTTTAATTTTTCTGATGTTTATGATGAGGTTGTTAAGAAGTATGAAGAGGTATATTCTTATGATGATAGAGAAAGATTCTTTATTGATTATTTAAAGGGGGAACTTAAATTTATTATTGATACAATTTTAAAACAAGAAGAAGAATCTGATTTAAAGAGTGCTTTTTTTGAGGAGAGGATTGTTAAAAATTATCATTATTCTTCCTATGATGTTTGTTTTAAGGGCTTTGTTGATAAGATGATGGTTAGTGATGATGAGAGGTTAGTTTCTATTATTGATTATAAGACAGGGAATCCTAATTTGAATTTAAATCATACGATTTATGGGTTAGATTTACAGTTACCGATTTATTTATTTTTAGCTAGAAATAAGTTTCCTGAGGCTAGGATTGTTGGGTTTTATTTGCAAAAGATTTTAAATAATGAGATTAGTCGTGATAATCAGCATTCTTATCTTGAATTGAAGAGGGAGAAGTTAAAATTGCAAGGATATAGTAATTCAGATGTTTCTATTTTATCTTTATTTGATAAAACTTATTGCGATAGTAAAGTGATTAAGGGGATGAGAACGACAGCTAAAGGGCTTGGTACTAAAAAAGTTTTAGATGATGTGAAGATGGAGGCTTTAGAAAATTTAGCTGAAGATAAGATAACTGATGCGATGAGGGGGATAATTAATGCTAATTTTATGATTAATCCTAAGAGAATTGGAAATGATAATGTTGGTTGTCAGTATTGTCATTATCGAGATATTTGTTTTATGAGTGAAAAAGATATTGTGGATTTAAAAGAGTATAAAAATTTAGAATTTTTAGAAGAGGAAAGTGTTGATTGATTAGGAGTTGATGTTATGTATACGAGAAAAGAACTTGCGGATAAAGTAGGAGTATCCGTTCAGAAGATAAAAGAATATGAGGAGAAGGGGTATTTAGCTTCTGTTTGTAATTTTATAACGGGGAATCATTATTATAGTGATTATAATCCAATATTGTTATCTTTTCTTTCTTGTTTAGAAAAAAGAGGTATGTCTCATGAGAAAATTCTGGATGTTTTGAATGGAGAAAAATCTACGGAAATTGAGTTATTGGAAAAAGAAAATTATATTCAGAATATTAATTTTTCGATTATTTCTGGTGATTATCAAGACTATGTTAAATGGAATGGTAAAAGGGAAGAGAATTCTGTTGAGGCACATGAGATAAAGACAAATCATGCGAAATATTATATTATTTTAGATGAAGATAGATTTTATGGAAATTTCTTAGTTTATTGTGATGAAAATACTTTTTTTGAAAATAGTTTACTTGTTTGTAATGATATTTTGTTTAAAACTGTGATTGATTATTTAAAAGCAGAAGGTTATTCTTATATTACTTATTATGAATATAAAAAAGAAGAAAAAACAATTCAATATTTAAAAGATAAATATTCAGCAGAAGTAATAGATGATAATGTTTTATTTGGAAATATTTTGTTTGTAAAATTAAAAATTATATTATAAGATAAGGGAGGTAATTTGATGATACCAATAAAGCCAGCTGATGTAACGTGGACTGATGAACAGTGGGAAGCAATTTATGAAGATCATAAGAATATTATTGTTTCTGCTGGTGCAGGTTCGGGGAAAACTGCTGTTTTAACAGAGAGGGTCATTCGTAAATTGAAAGATGGGGTTGATGTTAATCGGCTACTTATTTTGACCTTTACGAAGGCTGCTGCTGGAGAGATGGCGGATAGAATTCGAAAAAAAATTAAGAAGATTCCTGAATTAAAGGAGCAATTAGATTTATTGGATTCTGCTTATATTACTACTTTTGATAGTTTTGCTTTATCTATTGTTAAGAAATATCATTATTTATTAAATATTTCTCCTAGTATTGGGATTATTGATTCTAGTGTGATTACTTTGGAGAAAAGTAGAGTTATGGATGAGATATTTTTGTCTTATTATCAAGAAAAAGATGAAGATTTTTTGAAGATGATTCGTACTTTTTGTACAAAAGATGATACAGAAATTAAAAATTCTATTTTGAGAATTAGTAATCAATTAGATTTATTATCGGATAAGAAGAAATATTTAGAAGAATATCTAGATAAGTATTATTCTGATGATCGATTAATTCGAAATGTAGAGGAATATTTTTCTCTTATTCAAGATAAGATAGATTTTATTTTTGAGACGATTTCTGCTATTTCTTTGCTTGATGCTGAGTATGCGATAAAGTTAGAAGAGTCTTTGGAGATGCTTAAAGAGATTCATTGTTATAATGATATTCGTAAGTATTTAAATATTAAGTTGCCATCTGCTCCAAGGGGGAGTGAGGAAGAGTTAAAGAGTTTAAAGTCTTCTATTAGTGATGTACTTAAAGAGATAAAGAATTTGGCAGTTTATGAAGATGAAGAGGAGATTATTTCTACATTAAAGAGTACTTATGATACGGTTAAAGTAATGATAGAGATTATTTTAAAGTTTACGGATAAGATTTCTTGGTATAAAGAAGATAAGGGAGCTTATGAATTTAATGATATTGCTATTATGGCAATTGATATTGTTAAGAATTATTCTTATGTTCGGGATGAATTAAAAGAATATTTTAATGAGATTATGATAGATGAATATCAGGATACGAATGATTTGCAGGAAGAATTTATTTCGATGATTAGTAATCATAATGTTTATATGGTAGGAGATATTAAACAATCTATTTATCGTTTTAGAAATGCTAATCCTTATATTTTTAAGAATAAGTATGATTTATATAGTGAGAGTAAGATAGATAAAAAGATTGATTTGAATAAGAATTTTCGTTCTAGAAAAGAAGTATTAGAGAATATTAATGCAATTTTTACTTTGATTATGGGAGAAGAATTAGGAGGGGCTAATTATTTAGAGAGTCATCAGATGATTTTTGGTAATGGAGCTTATTTAAAGGAAGAGGCTAATCATTCTCATGAAATGGAGATTGTTCGTTATCCTTATTCAAAAGAAGTTGGTTTTAGTAAAGATGAAATAGAAGCTTTTATTATTGCTCGTGATATTCAAGATAAAGTAAGGCATGGATATTTGGTTTTTGATAAAGATAGTGGTGTTTTGAGGAAATGTTTATATAGTGATTTTTCTATTATTATGGATAGGGCTACTACTTTTGATTTATATAAGAAAATTTTTGGTTATTTGGGAATTCCTGTTACTTTATTAAAGAATGAAAAAATGAATGATGAGGATGATATTTTACTTATTTCTAATATTATTAAGTTGGTATTAAAACTTTCTGTAAAAGAGATAGATACGGAATTTAAATATTTATTTATTAGTATTGCTAGGAGCTTTTTGATTGGTCTTTCGGATGAGGAGATTTTTGATTATTTTATTAAAAATACTTATATGGAAAGTGATGTGGTAGGGAAGTGTTTGAAGTTGGTAAGGACTCTTCCTTATACGACGCCTCATCAACTTATTGATGATATTATAGATAGTTTTTCTTTTTATGAGAAATATATTACTATTGGGAATGTTGAAGGCGGTATTGTTAAGTTAGCTAAAATTCGTGAGATAGCGATTAATTTGGAGAGTTTAGGGTATTCAGTAAAGGATTTTTCTCTTTATTTATCTGAACTTTTAGAAAATGGAATTGAAATGCAATATGAAGTTAGTGATAATGGGGCTACTTCGGTTAAGTTGATGACTATTCATAAATCGAAAGGTTTAGAGTATCCTGTTTGTTATTTTAGTGGATTATATAAAAAGTTTAATATTAGTGATTTGAAAGAAAGGTTTTTATATGATAAGAATTATGGGATAATTACTCCTTATTTTCAAGAGGGAATAGGAGAGGTAATTTGGAAAGATTTAGTTAGAGATTGCTATTTAAAAGAAGAAATTAGTGAGAAGATTCGTTTATTTTATGTTGCTTTAACGAGAGCTCGTGAGAAGATGATTATGATTGTTCCTGAAAATGATAAATTGAGAGATTTTTCTCAGGTAACAGTTTTAGAGGATTCTGTGAAAAAGAATTTTCGTACATTAGAAGATATGTTGGATTTTATTTCTTTTCGACTTTCTTCTTATGAGAAAAAGATATCTTTAGAGGATATTCACTTAACTAAGGACTATGCTTATTTAAAGAAAAGTAATTATCAGAAATCTCTTAGTAAAAAGAAAAAAGAAATTGAAGTATTTTCTTATTCATTTTCTTCTGATGAAGTGGAAAGTAAAAGTTTTTCTAAGAAGAATCATGAAGTGATTAATAAAAATCAGTATGAACTCATGAAACTTGGTACTATGGTACATGAATATTTGGAATTTTTTGATTTTAAGAATCCTTGTATTGAGAAAATAGAAAATAAGGAAGTACAAAAAATAATGAAGAGACTTCTTCAATGTTCAATATTTGAGAATATAGATAAGGCTAAGGTTTATCAAGAGTATGAATTTATTGATGAAGAGGGAAATCAAGAATTACATGGGATTATTGATTTGCTGCTTGCATATGAAGATCATATTGATATTATTGATTATAAGTTATCTAATATTTATGATGATGATTATGATGAGCAATTAAATGGCTATTACAAGTATATTCAGAAGAAGACAGATAAGAAAATTCATCTTTATTTATATTCATTAATTAGTGGGGAATATAGAGAAGTAAAGAAAGTAGATTAGAGGATTAAAAATGAATAATAAAGAATTAGAAAAACAATTAAATGAAATTAAAAAAAGAAATCAAAGAGTAGAGTTAGATAAAAAGTGGGAGACTAGTTATACTAGAAGAATTTTTATTATGTTAATTACTTATTTTGTAGTAGTAATTTATTCGATAATGATTCAGAAAATGGATAGCATATGGCTTTCTTCTTTAGTTCCAGTGATTGGCTTTTTATTATCAACTTTGTCTTTAAAAATGATTAGAAAAATTTGGGAGAAGAAAAATGAGTAAGTATATTATTGTAAGAACTTATTGTGATAGTTTAGATATTTCTAATAAAATTATCTCTTGTTTATTAGAAAAGAGATTAGTTGCTGGTAGTCAAATTGTTACTATTACTTCAGAATATTGGTGGAATAATGAAAAAAGAAAAAAAGAGGAATTTCAATTATCTTTTCGAAGTAGATATGATTTATTTACTACAATTAAGAAAGAGATTTTAAATAGTCATTCGTATGAAGTACCAGAAATTTCTTGTACAGAAATATTAGATGGTAATCAAGAATTCTTTGATTGGATTGATAAAGAAGTAGAGAAGGGTGTTTTTTAATGACAAAAATAAAAAATATTGTTTTTGATATTGGAAATGTAATTCTTCATTTTGATTTAGATGAAGTTCTTCCTCACTTTACTTCTAATGATTAGGAATAGAATTTTTTACTTCAGGAAGTTATTCATTCTTCAGAGTGGCTTTCTTATGCTTTAATTGATACGGGTTTTCTTTCTAGGAAGCATGCAATTTCTATTGTAGAGGATAGAACAAATCATAAAAATGATTCATTAATAGAAAAAATTTTGGTATCATTATAATGAATATAGTTTTATTGATGATAATAAGAAGAATGTTGAAACTGCTAGAGATTTAGGAATGATAGGTGAGGTAGTTACTCCTGACTCTTATAGTAGTGTTTATGATGTTTTAGAGAAAAATAAAATTAATGTTTAATAAAATACTGATTTAGTTTATTCTTTTTATAAGGAGCAGACTAGGTAAGGGATTGTTCAAAAATAAATGTTAATTTTTTAT
>ENA-OPWR01000941-OPWR01000941.1-human-gut-metagenome-genome-assembly--contig:-NODE-941-length-24223-cov-3.126076_pt1 | contig 24223 bp, 16 predicted proteins | sample MGYA00241507_ERZ502006 | MGnify/ENA primary metagenome ERZ502006 (study PRJEB25962, sample SAMEA2043041) | human gut metagenome | biome: human gut; feature: human-associated habitat; material: faeces...
TTTTATTACAGAATTCCTCTTTTTCGCACAGTTACTATGGCATCTTTCACACTCATTCCACCTGAAACAGCAATGGCACAGTACTCTCCAAGGCTTAATCCGGCAGTTATATCCGGATGAAGTCCACACTCCTCCACCACTTTTTCCATTGCAAGACAGGTGGTTACCAGTGCTGCCTGCGTATATTCCGTAAGGTTTAATCTGTCATTTTTTTCAAAGCAAAGAGCTTTCATATCCAGAGAAAGCCATTGACTTGCCTGGTCAAAAACCTGTCTGGCGGAGGGATACTTTTCATAAAAATCCTGTCCCATTCCAGCCTTCTGTGCTCCCTGTCCAGGGAAAAGAAATGCGATCTTACTCATAAATTCCAGTTCCTTTCAACAACGCATCCGTCTCTTTTACCAGCTTTCTGATCAGTTCCTGACAGCTCATCTGCTCCTTCACAAGTCCTGCACTCTGACCAGCCATAACGCTTCCCATTTTCACATCTCCGTCTACAACAGCACGGCGCAGGCTGCCAAGTGTCATCTGCTCCAGTTCCTCAAACGGAACTCCTTCTGCCTCTTTTTTCAAGTATTCTTTTGTCATCTGATTGCGGAGAGCACGTACCGGATGACCGGTGGAACGACCGGTTACCTTTGTATCAATGTCCTTTGCTTTCAGTATCATATCTTTGTAATTCTGATGTGCCCAGCACTCTGTGGTTGCCACAAAATGAGTTCCCATCTGAACGGCTTTTGCACCAAGCATGAAGGCTGCTGCAATCCCTCTTCCGTCTGCAATTCCACCAGCTGCAATAACTGGAATGTTCACTGCATCTACGACCTGAGGCACCAGAACCATTGTGGTTGTCTCACCGATATGACCGCCGGATTCACATCCTTCTGCCACTACAGCATCCGCTCCGCATCGCTCCATTCTCTTTGCGTGAGCCACAGAAGCAATAACCGGAATGATCTTTACTCCTGCTTCTTTCCACATTTTCATGTATTTCTCAGGGTTTCCTGCACCAGTTGTAACCACTGGAACTTTTTCTTCCACAATTACCTGTGCAATCTCATCTGCATATGGACTCATCAGCATAATATTCACACCAAAAGGTTTATCGGTGAGTTTTTTCACCTCCCGTACCTGCTGTCGAACCCAGTCTGCAGGAGCGCTTGCGGCTCCAATCAGCCCCAGCCCGCCAGCTGCTGAAACAGCTGCTGCCAGATGATATTCTGCCACCCAGGCCATGCCGCCCTGAATGATCGGGTATTCAATTCCAAGTAATTCTGTAACTTCTGTTTTCATGAAATTCTCCATTCTGTAATTCCGTTATACCATGCCCACCTATGGCAAATACATGCCGGAATCATCCTTTAAATAACTTATATTTCCTGACATTCCGGCTGATTATTTCTGTATACTGCCAAAGTCTGAATACAAAATTTTCAAATTACTGGCGACTCTGAAGATAGCTTTCCACATCACCGATGGTCTTAATATTCTCAAGATCTTCAGTAGGAATCTCTACCTCAAACTCTTCCTCCAGTGCCATTACCATCTCAAAAAGATCAAGAGAATCTGCTCCGAGATCTTCTTTGAAAGATGTTTCTGCTGTCATTGTACTTACGTCTGCTCCTAATGAATCTGCTGCGATTTCTTTGATTTTTTCTAACATTTTTTGTTCTCCTTATTTTGTTTTTTAGATTTTCAAATCCATTTTTAACTTTTTATGATTCAAAGCTTTACGTGGTTGCTGTTCACTTTATATGACCAGAGTGTGTTTGAAAAAGGTATTCTGCAAAATATACTGCAAAATAGAGCCTGCAGATTGCGGAAATGATTTTCAAAACGCTTTCTAACAACCTGTATTAATCAGCCTGAATTACCTGATTTCCAGAGCAAAGCAGCCTTTTTTATCTGCTATAGTTTTATTTTTCAAAGCCCTGATACACATTTTTACCACTGAAGCAGGCTGGCTCCATAGGTAAGTCCACCGCCAAATCCTGAAAGGATAATCCAGTCTCCTGAATTTAATCTGCCTTTTTTATTCCACTCATCCAGGAGAAGCGGAATGCTTGCGGAGGATGTATTTCCTAAATTTTCTATGTTCATCGGATACTTTTCCAAAGGTTCGTTCATGTGTTTTGACACAGAAGCAACGATCCTTTTATTCGCCTGATGAAGCATGTAAAAGCGGATTTCTTCTTTTGTTTTTCCTGCTTTTTCCAAAACCTCCATAATCACTTCCGGAACTTTGGAAACTGCAAATTTGAATACTTCTTTTCCATCCATCTGCATGTATGTTGAAGAAATATCTGCGTCTTTTTCTATAAATTGCTGCTGATTGCGGCTGACACAGGTAAGGGCTTCGCCTCTGCTTCCAATAGAATGAACAGCCTGGGTATAGACTGCATTTTCTTCCGCTTCCAGCACCACCGCACCGGCGCCATCGCCAAACAATACGCAGGTACTTCTGTCCTTCCAGTTTGTAAGATGCGAAAGAGTTTCAGAACCAATTACCAATGCCCTGCGATAAATCTGCTGTCCCAGATAGGCCTGGGCTGTATTCAACGCCAACAGAAATCCTGTGCATGCACCGTTCAGATCAAAACAGGCTGCGTTCACTGCACCGATCAGTTTCTGCACTTCGCATGCAGCACACGGCATGATTCTTTCAGATGACATGGTAGACACCAGGAGCAAATCAATCTCTTCCGGTCGCATTCCTGCATCTGAAAGAGCTTCCTCAGCCGCACGAGCTGCCATATAAGCAACGGTCTCTCCACCGCTTGCAATGTGTCTCTGACCGATTCCGGTTCGCCCACGAATCCACTCATCACTTGTATCCATCATGTGGGACAGTTTGTCATTGTCCCACAGCTGAACCGGCCTGTAGGAACCGGTTCCCTTTATTTTTCCAACCATAATACCCTCCAGGTATGTTGTGTAGTTCTTATTTTTATTTTAAAATAGTTTGATTATCAAAGTATACCATATTTTTGGGCTTTGTCAATAAAAAAATACTGTCAAAACCAAAACTTTATTTTGTTTCGGTTCTGACAGTATTTTGGGGTTATTTCTTTACTTTGACTTTGCAGGTAATTTTTTTGTTTCCTGACTTCACTGTAATTGTAGCTGTTCCTTTCTTTTTCGCAACTATTTTTCCTTTTGAATTTACTGCTGCTACTTTGGAATTGGAACTTTTATAAGTTACTTTTTGCTGGCTGGTGACTGGTGTGAGAGTGACTTTCAGCTGAAAGCTTTTTCCTTTTTTGGCAAGGATTATATTCCGTTTATTTACGGAAACAGCAGTTGTTTTTACAATACCTTTCTGCACTTTTACCTGGTAAATCCTACGGCTTCCGTTGGTATAAGTGATAGTTACCGTTGCTTTTCCGGCTTTTTTTCCAGTGATTTTGCCCTTCTTATCCACTTTGACAATTTTCTTATTGGTGGTGCGGACTGACTTTATTTTACCACCGGACTTGTAGGTTTGTTTTACCCGTAAGGTAAGTGTGGTGGTAGTTGGTGTAGGTGTCGCAGTCGGCACTGGGGTTGCAGTCGGGATTGGAGTGACGCTTACAGTGGGTATCGGTGCTACGCTCGCGGTGGGGGTCGGTTCCGCACTTACGATCGGAATCGGTTTCACGCTTACGGTCGGGGTCGGAGCCACGCTTACAGTCGGAGTCGGTTCCGCACTTACCGCCGCAGTTGGTGTCACTGTAGGCACAACTGTAACTGCGGGCTCATTTTTCCCCTTATTATCTGCATAACTCTCTTCTGCCAGAACCGGCAAAATAAACACAGGACCAGCCGTTTCTGCTGAAGTAGTAGAAAAACTGGTATACTCCACACGCTCCTCACCAATGGTAATATATTGCCCCTTTGTAGCCCTTCCTACCAGCAAATACCGTGAAGATGGCGGGGTTCCCACATCATCCCATGTGGCATCCACCAGATACCAGTTTCCATCATCCATCTGTACATAATTCCACATGTGCGCTCCAGGAGTTCCTGAAGAAGTTCCCCTGGCTGTTCCGCTGACACAGGCACAATTTATTCCCATATAATAGCAGAAAATTTTCATGGATTTCGCATAGCCCTCGCAGACAAATGCAGGATCTGCATCCAGAAACAACGAGGCGGCAGAATGCACCCACAAAGTATTATCGTTCCTGTAAGTAACTCTCTGACAGATATAATCATGAATCCGCTTTATTTTCTGCTCCATATCCATGCCCAAAGTCTGCTCATTCAGCTCTGCAACAGCACTCTGAACACCATTCATAAAATCCCCCATTCGAGTATGGGCATTCTCACTGATTTCCCTGTTTGCCGGTTTAAAGGTGAAATTCTTAAAGGTTCCCCTGTATCCGGTAGAAGAGGACCCATCCCGAACACAGCTGACCCGGTATCCATAGTTGCTGCCCCTGAACCAGAAAGCTTGTGGATAATCATAGGAAAAAGCATCTGAAGCTGCCTGAATTGCTGTTTTCACATCATCGGTAGCCTGTACATAGCTTTCTCCTTTTCTCTGAAAACTGCCATCCTCAACAACTGCTTCAAATGTAATGGTATCAGGAAATTCAAAAGGAAAATCAACGCTGTCCAGATACTGGCTGTAATCCACCACATAATTCTGCACCAGAAGATCGTACAAGGCCTTTGCATTTCCATCCAATTGAGCACCATAGCTGTCCGTGTAATAGTCCAGAGAAAAAAGGCTGATGCCGCTGTCAACGGAATCTCCTGCAATAGCACCGGAGATGATCTCACCAGATTCTTCTGCCTCAATCCTGTCATTTTCCTCTGTGGAAATTTCAGCCTGAAAGCCATTTAAATCCTCATTCCCCACTTCAGGAGCAGCTGAAAATTCCTCCTCGTTCTCCTCGTCAGCCCATATTTCTTCTACTGCCCCAAAGCCTTCTGCATCCTGCATTTCTGCGGCAACGCACAGGGGCTGAGCAGCCATGACAAATGTTGAAAGTATAACCAGTAAGCGCTTCCGTTTCTTCATTTATCCCTCTCTTTTCTTATAAATCATTGCATATTTATTTCCGATTCGTTATAATATTTTAACATGAAATTTTATTTTTGTGTGAATAGCAGAGCATATTTCACAAATATTTTTTACACAGGAGATTCTATATATGAATAAAGAAAAGAAAATACCAGGACATATCCTCTCGCTTTTTATCATTCTTCTCTCTATCAGTGGTGTATGTCTTCTTATGTATAAAGCCCAGTTTCGTTTTAACCTTCATCAGCCCATTGAGTACGTTATGATGACAACTCATAAACCTACAGGTACCATAACCTTGTCCTCGGATTCCCCCGTTCTTACAGAGACGTTTACCTGTACAGTTCCTGAGTTAAAGATGTTTACACTTGAGGGCACTGCAAAAAATAAAACTTCCAATGCCCGCCTTTTCATCACCTTGACGAATGCAGATTCCGGAGAAATTTATTATCAGGCAGAACACACGCTTTCCGTTTTCCGCGCAACAAAAAAGAAAGAACTGACCTGCGATCTGTCCCAGCCAGTAAGTGCCTCTGAAAATGCACATTTACAATTAAAACTGAAATTAATAAATGGGGAGAAAACGGTTCTTTCTTTTACATCAAATGAAAAACAGGCCCTAATTCAGGAGTTTAACAACGATACAAACAGTCATACAAATATTATTTATTCCTTCACTTACGGCGACAATAATTTCATGCTTTATTTTTATATTGCGCTGTGTGTTATCTTGCTTTTATTTATAATAATGACATTTTATCTGATCATTATCCGCCAGATGACCGTGCAGAAATTTTATATTCCTGTTGCTTTATTTCTGGGACTGATTTTCCAATGCCTGGTTACCGTTCACGGAGTTCCGGATGAACCAACGCATTTTGATGCAGCTTACAGCCTTTCTAACAAAATGCTGTTTGTAAAAAATACGGAAACCCCAGGCAATACCATATATAAACGGCGTTGTGACGCTCAGTTAAGCGATATGTTAAGCAATGGACTGGAGACGAACTCCTACTACCAGCTTCTGTTTCACAGCCTTGAGTTTGCTTCAGATACGGATCTAATCGAGATTTCCTATGTAAGCACATCAAGTCTGGTTCCTGCAGTCGTTTATGTTCCGGCTGCGATAGGACTTAGTATAGGCAGGCTGCTACACCTTTCCCCCATGCTCACTTTCCAGCTGGCAAGAATCTGCAGTCTTCTGGTATTTGTTCTTCTGGTCTATTTAGCCATTTGCATTGCACCATTTGGAAAAAATCTTCTGGGAGCACTTGGGCTTTTGCCTATCACACTGCAGCAGGCAGCTTCTGCTTCCTATGATTCTGTGATAAACGGGTTCATCTTTTTGTTTACGGCACTGTGTTTTTACAGTTTACATAACCCCAGGCGAAAAAAAAGTTACCTGATCGCTCTTGGATTTCTGGCACTGTTCATTGCAATTGTGAAAGGCGGGGTTTACCTTCCACTTTTGTTATTGCTGCTCATGTGTTTTTCCCATGTGCCCCATCATCACAAGCATAAAAAGATGCGCTGGATCGTTCCTTTATGTATCTGCGTGGGAGCTGTCCTTTTAATTGCAGTTACTTTAATTAAATTTATGCCTATGTTTTCTGCAATGTTTGCCACAGATATTTCTGCGGATCCGGAAAATACTATTTATCCGATTTCATATGTATTCCAGCACCCGCTCCAGACCATTTATATTTTATGGAATACGGTCATCCAGTGCAGTGACACCATTCTACGAGGCTTATTAGGTGGAAAATTATCCTGGCTGGATATTAATATCAACTGGTCCCTTTTAATAGTATTCCTGATCATTCTTTTACTGCTTGTAAACGTAAAAGGAGACGCCCCGGTTTTCACCAGGAAAAACCGGACATTTATCGCCTTTAGCTGTCTGGGATCTTTGCTGCTGATCATGTTTTCCATGATGGTCGGTTATACCACAATGGATTGTGATCATATACAGGGCATTCAGGGACGTTATTTTCTTCCTCTTGCTCCAGCGCTGTTTTCCCTGTTCTCTACAGCTATGGTGTCTGTGGATCATAACCGCAGCTGTAAAATATGGGAAACTATGATGGTGATTGAAAGTCTTGTTGTTGTACAGGCTATAACAATGATCATATAACAAAAAGTGGAAGCCTTTTTTGTGCTTCCACTTTTTATTATTTCTCCAGGCAAATCTATCGCCTCTAGAGCGCGTTTGAAAAAGGCTTTCCGCAAAGTGGGGCGTGCAGATTGCGGGAATGATTTTTCAAACAGGCTCTGGCGTTATTACCATATATAAATGTCCGTGCTTCGCACTGCTGTCCAGAGGCTTCATTGTAATTTGTTATACTGCTCCTGTATCCTCTGCAGTTCCATTTCAAAGTCCTGCCGGTTCTTCTGAACCATTGTCTGCAGGACCAGTCCGGAAAACAATGACTGAATTGCTCCCAAAACAGCAAAACCACATACGATCAGAGTAGGAATTTTTCCCACGCGTCCGGTTTCAAGGAAGGTTACAAATACCGGGATAAAGAATCCAATTCCAAGGATCAAAAGCACTGCTGCCACCAGTCCGAAGAATGCCATTGGCTTATAATTGCGGTATAATTTGGCTATGGTTTTCAGTACCCGGAAGCCATCTGAATATGTATTCAGTTTGGATTCACTGCCTTCGGGACGATCTCTGTACTCAATCACTTCATTTTCGATATACATGTTCTTATCAACTGCGTGAATGCTCATTTCAGTCTCAATCTCAAACCCCTTGGATAATACAGGGAAGGACTTTACAAACTGGTAGCTGAATGCTCTGTAGCCTGTCATGATGTCGTTTATCTGGGTTTTAAACATAATGTTAATGCATTTACGCACCAGACTGTTTCCAAAATTATGAAATGGTCGCTTGTTCTCTGTAAAATAAGTGGAGGACAGACGATCTCCCACTACCATATCAACTTTTTTATTCAATACTTTCTCAACCATTGAAGGGGCAAATTCTGCGGGATAAGTATCATCTCCGTCTGCCATGATATAACACTGTGCATCAATTTCACGAAACATTCTGCGAATAACGTTTCCTTTGCCCTGCTGATATTCATATCTGACTACAGCTCCTGCTCTGCGGGCAATTTCATCTGTATGGTCAGTGGAATTATTATCGTATACATATATTACCGCTTCCGGCAATACTTTCTTGAAATCGGTTACAACCTTTTCTATGGTTTTGCTCTCGTTGTAACAGGGAATTAGTACTGCTATTTTATCCATTTTAAATGTTTTCCTTTCCGGTGATTCTTAAGTAAGTTTTCTTTACGCAAAAAATCCGTCGATTGTCTTGTAGCTTTATTTTACTACATAGGCAATCGGCGGGCAAGGGGATTGTTCCCCAAACTATCCGATCAATACTTTTTTCCCCTCAATGTGAACCTCCAGAAATTTTCCGCCTAAAACTCGCACCACAGCCGCAGTTGTGGTGCATTCCTTGTCTATTCCTTTGTTTCTCTCTCAGTTTCTTCCACATTCAGGAAGTTCATTATCTCCTCATAAGATCGTCCACTCTTTACAATTGCTGACAGGATTTCATCCTTTCTTATCGCATCCCGTTTGTCCAAAAGCTCTTTCAAAACTGCGGTTGCATGGTCATATCTTTTCTTCGCTGCGATCACATCCGCTTCCGCTTTTTCAATCTTTTCATCCAGGGCTTCCCTGCTCGTTTTTCTTGTTCTTGCCATCTTTTTCTCCTCTCTACTCCGCCTTTTTTAATTCTTTACTCAGCTCGGATGCATAGTATTTTATGTGATTCGCATCCAGACCAAACGCATTTAATATCGTTTTCTGATTAGCTGTTACTGCATGATCCAGTCTGTATACATTATCCAGTTGACGCACCATTTCTATTTTTTCAAGTTCCTTTAAGGCTGCTGGAACTGTCATATAATTCGGTTTCTTTTCCAGGTTTTTTATCTCTTCTTTCAGCTTTATATACATCTTACAGCGCAGTATCATTGCCACAAATTCAACTAATATCTTAGCCCGTGCTGACTCTTCCGAATACACCCGGATGCTCTTATTTCCAAGATAGGATTTATCTCCACGGAAAAGTTTTTCTGATGTATCACGGCTCTTATACAGCTCAATTGCTTCTTTTGCGCTCATCTTTTCCGATGTGATTATACAGAAATATCCAGCCAGATCCAGTTCCCTTTCCACTACACTGCAGCGCTCTTCCGGCAGTACAAATGCCTGTGTTTTTTCATCATAATGAAGATTAAAATACTTCTCAAACCCTGGCCCGAATTCTTTTACTTTATTCTGATATTTCTTAAGGTACAATGTCATCTGGTTGAGCCTGTTTTCAATCCCAGCACGCTCTGCACTTTCTTTGGAAATGCTGTGGTACAGGTGAAAATACCGTTCTTTTTTATCACCCGCATAAAGCCTGTGCTTCACGGTCTTCCCATATACTCCATACTCATAGATGTTATTCACGCGCTTACTTTCAAAAGTTCCCTTATGCTGCAAAACCAGTTCATTCACCAGCGAAGCCATTCCCTTCACCATGATCACGAAGCTGTACCCGCATTTATCCATATATTGTATGTTTTCACAGCTGAAATAACCCCTGTCCAAAATAAAGCCAATCTTCTTATAACCATATCCAAAAGCTTTGTCCAACATGAACTGAAGCTGTGAGATATCGTTCAGACTTCCGGGATATTTCTCATAAAATAATGGTTCCTGGTTATGTGTATCATATGCAACCGCATAGTTAAATACAGGCTGTCCTACATCTACTTTTGGATGTCCGAATTCCACCATTTCAATGTCTCCAGCCTGGCAGTTTTTGTTCGTGGAATCGTAGGAAATATATATTTTTTCAAGATGGTTTCTGGTCTCATTCCATGAGTTTAAGACCCCAATACTCTGGTCATCTGTTACGGAATTCAGGAAATCTGAGACAGTAGAATCGCTGTATTGTTTCATCCCATTTGTAAAAAGAGGATGGTTATATATATAGTCTGGATAGTACTGTGCCGCATTGTTTTCTGCAATGATTGAGTATACTGCCAGATCCAGAAAAAGCCCCAGGTCACGCTGTTCAAAATACCCGCCAAGGAGCTCGGCCAGGTTGTATTCTTCTATAATTTTACGCAATACAAAATATGCTCCCACGCGCAGGCAGCTGCTTCTGGATGTCCTGTTTTTTGTCTCTGGAAGCTCTGCATCAGGAAAATATTTTAGGAAATTTTGATTTGGCTGCATCAGTTCCGGGTCTGTTTCAGACAGCTTTCCTATCGTTACTCTTTTTGGAAAAGTATACTGCCTTACCGGATCATAGATCCGGTCATATTCATACTCAATATATACAACATCTTTCTTTTTTCTACGTGTAATCTTCCCCCGTACGAATGGTATTTTTACTAAAAAATCCAGATACATTAGGCTCCTCCTTTTAGGCGGTAATCCACCTAAAATAATTAGGTCATATATCCCGGTCTCCTGCAAGCAGAACCCGCAGAAAATCGGGATTTTTTCAATTTTTTATTCTTTTAATTTTGTTTAGGTGGAACTTTTTCTGGAAGTTCACATTCCAACCTTTTAAAATAAAATCATCAGTTCTTAGTTACATTCTGGTGCTTGGCTAGCTCCTGCTTTAGCCGCTGAATTTCAAGTTCCATTTGATGCTTTTCTTTTTCTGCTTTATCTGCGCGGGAATTCGCTTCGTCTGCCTTTTTCTCTGCTATATCCGCGCGTTCCTTTTCTCTCTGCGTATTTCGTCTTTCAGCCTGAATGTCCATTTTTTCCATATTCTCAAACAGATAGCCCATTCCACGACCTCCAATCTCACCCATTAATTCTCTTGCTTCTTCCGTGGGCACATTCATCTTCATCAGTAAAGACCATATAACATTTTTATATATTTCTTTTATCTCTTCCGGAGCATTGCCATATATGGAATCTATCAGTTCTTCGGAAACATTCCTGAACTTTTCATAATCCTCCGGTGTCTGTATTTTATTAATCAGCATCACAAGTGCCATTTCATCACACTTTTTGCTGAGTTCTTCATTGGTATATTGGTTAACACTCACTATCTGATATGCAAAATCAGGGATATACTTTTCCATTCCTTCTGCGAAATCAATCCGATCTTTCAGATGTAAATCAGCTGTCCACTTTTTCGAACCTTCGTAATACACAATTGGAATAATTAATGGATACTTGAAATTTTTCCTTTTGCTGGCATCCTTATTCTATTTTATTATTTCATTTGTTTTGCAATACACAATAATTCCTTAAAGCTACAAAGAGTTTCTTCCTTATCGGTGTCTGGTCCCCAGCTTATTCTTATCGAACTTTCAATTTCTTCTTCCGCAATTCCCATCGCCATTAATACATAACTTGGAGCATAACTTTTAGACGTACATGCAGATCCATTTGACACACTGCAAAATTGTTTAGTTGATATCATCAGCGCCTCTGAAGAAACTCCTTCAATACATAAATTTAAAGTACTCGGAACACAAAATTCCTGATCTCCATTAAAATGATATTGAAGGTCTGAATCCTTAAGCAATTTCAATATCTCAATCTTAATAGCCTGGGTATGTTCATAATTCCGTTTATATTCATTTTGGGCAATTTCACATGCTTTACCACATCCTGCGACTAATGCCACTGGTATCGTTCCAGGCCTAATCCCATGTTCCTGTTGCCCGCCATACAAAATATTCTTCACCGGCGGAAGTTTATATGCCTTTTTCCTCAATATCAAAACACCAATTCCCTGTGGTCCCATCAATTTATGAGCACTAAAAGAAAGCATATTGTACTTAATCTTTCTAACTTCCTCAACCAGTTTTCCACAACTCTGTGTTGCATCTACATGAAAAAGGACATTCCCTTCCTGTAATTTTTCCCCGATTTCTTCTACGGGCTGAATAATTCCAGTTTCATTATTCACATGCATTACGCTCACAAGAAGTGTATTATCCTTCACTTTTGTAAGAATTTCTTCAGCACTTATTCTGCCGCTTATATCTGGTGATACAATATCTACTTCAAAGCCTTCTTTTTCAAGATGTTTTACAGTTTCTAATACCGCCTTATGTTCAATTGATGTTGTAATAATATGCTTTTTATTATTCTTTTCAGCATACTCCCGGAGGCCCTGAATTGCAATATTATTGCTTTCAGTTGCGCCACTGGTAAAAAAAACCTCATCCGAATTGACCTGCAGTAAACTTGCAACCTGTTTTCGCGCTGTTTCAACAACGTTTCGCGCCTTTTCACCAAAATTATGCGTTCTGCTATCAGCATTTCCTATGTCATTTTTATATACATCAATCATAAAATCCAGAACTCTCTCGTCTATAGGAGCGGTTGCATTATAATCTAAATATACACTCATACTACTTCTCCTTTATTGCAAGATTAACTAAATCTTCGGCACTTTTTATAAATCCTGTACCACATAAATGGGCAATTCCTCTTTCCAAATTCAGACGGAAATACTTTGCAACAGTTTCATTGTCTGTAGGTAAATTCATTTTGATACACCAGGCTTTCACTAAAGCCTCATATAACTCATAATACTCTCCGCCAAAAGTAAACCAGGACATTTCCAAATTACTGTCTGCAACAATAGGAATATCTGTAGGAATTGTTTTCTCACTTAATGAATAACAAAGAGCCCATCTGCAAAGAATGTTCCAATTTTTTATTCCTGTTTTTCCCTTTAAACGAGACAATTGGTCTTTCGCTTGTTGAGACAAGCGTATTTGTTTCATTATCATAATTTTGCTCCAATCAAATAACCACGCTCAATAGATGTACTTTTGGAATCCTCATCATATTTCAACGTAAACTCATCCCCTACATTCTCTCTCATTAATTCATAATAATTCTCGTCTATTTCTGAGTCAGTTGATAAAATTATTGTTTGTTCTCCAGCATTTGGAAAATATGTTGTAATTAACGCAGTACGATGCAATGAATCCAACCTTGATAAAGGTGTATCAATTATCACTGGTAACTTCTTTTTCGAACAAATTGCCAATGCCCAAAGTATGGAAATAACCATTAACTGCTGCTCACCAGCTGACAAAGAATCTTTCGGAATCTCTATTCCTTCTTCTGACAAATACTTTAGATCTAACGTTTCAGGGTCCATTACTATTGTTTTGATTAAATTTTTCTTATTCGCCAACTTTGTATAGCAATTAGTAATAGTCTCTGCTAATACATCAATTTTTCTTTTCTGTAATTCAATCTCGTATCTCTCTATAATCTTCAATGCAATATTAGAATACCTTTTAGTTCTATCTGCCTTATCTTTAAGCTCCGCTATGGATAAATATGTTTCCACTTGCTTATTTAATTCAGATGTTGCTGAATTCATTTTAGAGACCGCTTCACTATATCTTTGTTCCAAATCAGCAATTTTAATCTTATCGTCAATAATCTGATTCTCCATAGTCCTTATTTTATTTTGAATATCCTCTAACTCATTTTCATTAATATCCAATGTTAAATAACTCTGCAAATCGCTGATTTGTTCACTTATTTTTATTTTTCTTTCTAAAATAACGCGTGCTTCGGAAACAACATTTTTTAACACACCTTCAACTAAATTATTAGTTTGGAACAGAGCCAATTCGGATAATCCATATATTTGCTCTTTCTGATTTTCTTTAATTCTTCTTTTAACATATTCCACAAAATCAATACTAGATTTCTGACTTCCATTATATTCAGCCTTAAAGTCATCTAAAAAATCATCTAATTGGCATACAGCTTCCTGCATAATCATATCCTGGTGTTCATCAGTTGCCTGTAATTTAACGTCAACAATTAAATCATTTACTAACACCAACGGAAGCAAATCTGCCATTAGCTCAAACAATCTTTCATTTTCACCATCTCGTTCTTTTTCTAGTGCAGATTTTTGACTCTCAATTTCCAACTGTTTTTCAACTGCATTCCCACCTTTAACAGTATAGGATTGGCGTAAAATCTCCAGAGAATCTTGATCTTCCAACAAAATTTGATGCATTTTTTCTAATTCAAGCTCTATATCTCTAACATATTTTATTGAAGCTTCTTTTTCTTCGCGTAATTGATCAATTACATCCTCTGTTTTTTTACCTTTTTCAGCTCTAGTTATTCTTTTTAAATTGCGTAAAATATCACTGCTTAACACATCCAATACCGATATTCCCAGCATAGAACGAATTGAATTCTTAAGTTGAATATTTGTACTATCTACTGCTAATTCGGCGATTTTCTCACCATCAAAGAAAAAGAAACTAGATAATGCACTAGGCAATATGTTTTCAACAAACATTGGCCAATTTGCTGTCAAAAACTCATTAAACATCCCATCTTTATATACATAAATGTGTTCTCTGGTTCGCTTATTAAGCGCATCCCATTCTCTTCTTACTACATAATTTTCTTTGATTGTATTATTAATCTCAAATTCTAGTTCTACTTTACAAATATTATCATCTGCATTTCTATTTATGAAAGATCTTAGATATTGTGAATATGATTTTCGCCCACTTTCTGTATATGCGAATGAATTAGAACCATATAGTGCCAATAAAACAGCTTCTAGAAATGTAGTCTTACCTCTTCCGTTCATACCACCAATCAAAACTACTGGTTTATGACTGTTAAATACAAATTCATTATCGCCTGCATAAACTCCAAAATTATGCATGTGTAGTTTCTTTATTACCATAAATTATTCATCCTCACCATCTTCGAATTCAGTTTCTAATGGTTGATAATCTAAAAATTTCTCATTATATTTTCCGCCATGTGCTTTTTTTCGAACCATCATATCAGAATAAAATTGTGTTGCATCATCTTCATTTCGATAAAAAGTTTTCTCTATAGTACTATTAATACTTTCAAGAATTTCTTTTCTTTGATTTATTCCAGCTGCTTTAATTTCTAAATCTATTAAAGTATACATCATTTCAAAGGATAGTTCTTCATCAGGATACATTTGTTGACAAACACTTTTTAATATCTCCCATTCTTCCTGTCCAAAATTTTCATCATGAATCCATTCCGGATCATCAAATTTTCTGCCCAGCACACGCTCATAAATCTTTGGCAGTGTATCATCAAATTCATGTTTTTTATTTACCCAAATTCTACGAATCGCTCGTAATTCCTCAATTCTTATAAGCTCTAAGTTTTTGAACTCCTCTGGTCCATTTTCATTAATTTCGTTTTGAATACTCAATAATTTTTCAAGCCATTCTTCTCGGATTTCCTTTTTGTATGGACCATGAAATAGTTTACCGTAATTCCCCTGCAAATTTCCCTTCATTCGTCTGAAGCTTCTTCTTCCACGATCCTCTTCCTCATTTCCAAATTCATTTCTAAATTCAAGAAGTGGAGTCATCCACTCTTTCTCTTGATCATTAGCAATCATGGCTTCCATTGATTTATCTTTTTCAACCATTGTGCATACCCAACAGCCAAATCTACTTTTTCCACATGACGGTGCTGACTTATCTACTTGCAGAGGACACTCATTATCAGCAGTGGCTCCTCTATACATTGTCAGTAAATCCATATTTGAATATCCCCATGGATTCTTATATTGCATTAAAAATGTCCAGACATCATCATCACTCCAGTCTTCCATTGGAGAAAAAACAAGCTCATTTGCAAGTGTAGGGTTTGGGCTTAAAAGCTCTCTCACCCTTTTCTTCTCCAGATTTGTCATTGTTCTATTTCTTCTGGCACTTTCCTGTTTTCTTGTGCCAAGAACAAGGATAACTTCACCATGTTCCGCTATTCTTTCTTTAATAAATTTATTAACTGGCTGAATTTTCAAACGATCTGTGCACCAACGATATTTCATTCTCGGAAATGGATATCCTCTTCCAATGAGATTAACCCAAAAAGTATTATCATAATCGGGTTCTAATCTACAAGTAATAAACTTAAGGGATTTTTCTCTTGATTCTTTTTCCATACAATCCAATGATTTTTTAACCCATTTCGATACTACCGGAGATTCTACCAATGTATCTGTATTCATTATATATATTAGCTTCTTTCTCTTCTCACGTGGTAATTTTTCCATCGCAAGCCACACTAGCTGAACAGCTGCAGTACTGTCCTTTCCGCCAGAATATCCGATCATCCACGGAATATCATCTGCCAAATACAGATTTTGTATTGTTACAATTAATCCTTCTATAAAGTCTTTTGTTATAGCCATTTTATTTATTCCTATTCTTTTTGATGTTTCTTGCGATAATAAAATTTTATCACAGGATAAATATATTTATTGTTTATTTTTTATTCTAATATACATTCTATCATAAATTCATTTTCTATAATAGCCCTAAATTCATAAATTTACAAAGGAAAAGATATACTTAAGTAACCACTTGAGTATATCTTTCCTAATACATAATGTCAACTCTAGCAAATCTACCTATTTTCCATCAGCTTAATGTAGGTTACTGTTCACTAGTAGCATAATTACTGTCTCCAAAACATTTTCCCAACAATTGGAATCAGTATAGTTCCTTATACAATTGCCAAAAGGCCTTATCTTTCATATACACCGGCTTATCATTTCCAATTTTCACTACACTATGATGTTTTTCAAGCGTTTTAATTGCATTAAACAAAGCCGAACTTTCCTGGCTTTTTGACTCTGTCTTAAACACAAAATCAATATCTGAATTCTTTAAATCAGACACATTATGAACTACCCAGGTTAATATATACTTTGCATAATCATCATCCCCACTTCCAAAATGTTTTAAGGACTGAGTAGACAAAATCGTTCCAACACCAAATTCCCTTCCCTCTTTCAATATTTTTTTCAAAGAGGGAAAATCACGACTCATAAAATTATCTGCCTCATCAACGAGAATCATCTTTGTAAGTTGTCTATAATTTCCTTCCATTTTACTAGAACCCAAAGCTTGCATCTGTGAATAGAATAAATCTAATGTTATTGCAACAACCAAACTTTGAATATTTTCGTCATATGAAGATAAATCAATTACCACTACTCCATTAAGTATTTCAAATAGTGTTTTAGTATTATTTGGATTCGCCTCAAATACTTCGAACATCATTAAAGTATCCAATGCAGCTGATAAAGAATCACCTTTTTTTATTTCTTCATCATTCATATAGCGCTGATATACTTGATATAAGGTAGGTGCAGGTTCATCCCATGTATCTGGATTTGCAGGCATTATTCCACTCGCTCTATAAGTTTCCAAAATGCATTGCAATAATGTATTTTGCTGCTTGGGACCAAGATTAAATGCTTTTGACAGAGTATCCTTAAATGCATTGGCTGTATGCATTGGCAACAACGGTTTAAACACAGATGATTTTGTCAATGCTAATGGATTAAACGGTAAATGATATGGTTTATATATTGTAGCATTTGTTACTTCAACGAAGTCCGTCTTCGTTTCATTGTAATCACCTTTATAATCAAAAATTAAAATTCCTACAGGTTTTCCCTCTACATTCTTCCCCTGTTCCCTATACATCTGCGTAATCAAGGATTTCGTAAACTGTGTTTTTCCGGTCCCCATTGTTCCTATGATTCCTGTATTTGTATGAAACAACTGAGTCGTGTCATTTGGACTCCAAATTATCGCCGAACCATTCTGGTCATTATTGCCAAATAACACCTGCATACTTTTAGACTCTTCAGCTACTTGACCCTCCTCTTTAGTTTCTGTATGTTGCGCTACTGCAGTTTTATTCTCATCTTCTTTTACAGAAAAAGCGCTACTGTCTTTATCCATACTATCTTGATTTTTTTCTCGTCCTTCAACTACTGTTTCATCAGAGCCTTCCATATGAGACACATGAATTTTTGTCAAATCTCCAGTTAAATTATCAACAGGACAATCAGCCAGAATTAAAAAATCATTATCCTTATGTTCATGAATATTTATATATATTTCCGATACTGTTTTTAAAATAAGATTAAACTCATCATTCTCTGGTACTTCAATGAAGTTTATCGCATCTTCTTTGAAAGATGTTTTTCTTTCAATAACCGCTTTTCTAAACGATAAAACTGCACCTTTTCCTATAAGCTCCTGTATATCCTCTGATAAGACATATTTTTCATTGAGAATTGCCTCTCGGTATTTATCTAAAACTAAATCCCAATCCTGCGAGTCGTCTACGTGGTAAACTTTCATTTTTTTACAACTTGTAACAAGCATTTGCATAAGAAAATTTCTATTAACCTTGTACAAAATTGTATTCTTTAAGCATTCTTCTGGACAGAAAGCATTACGTAACCCATTTGCAGTCGAAGATACTTGCTCAAATGCCTTTTTTATTACAGATGTATCATTATTTCCAGTCTTTACCTCTGTTGGGTACAAATATATCTTAGGCTGTTCACTGCTTTTATTCACGCCAATAAAAAGAAGATCATCACTCGTCGGTCCTTTTTCAAAACCAAGATTTTTTGCAGAAAGTACGCCTTCATCTTTTGACAAACCAGTTCCTCCTGAAACCCTCAGCATTTCCTCCAAAGATATTGGCACCCATACTATATCATCATGTCTCAAAAATGCCAGCATGAATTTAATCGCAGCAACAATACTAATCTTCTCCCTGCTGAAAGTCGAGTCTTTCGCTCCTCTCTTTGAAGAAACAAGGCGTAATAACCAGTCTCCGTTAATTGCATTAAACAGATTAATAATATTATGAACATCATTAAAATTTGCTTCAACACCTTTTAGTTTTAAATACTCCTGGATAACCATTGAGTACTGTTGTGACTTGTGCGTTACCGTAATGGCGTCATATCCACTACTTGATGTATACTGGTCACTGTAATGAATAATTAACAAATCGCTATTAGCCTCTTTTTCACTAAAAAAATCCAAATCAACCTTAGGATCCACAAATACTACCCAATTAGAATTTTTGTAAATATAATCCATTTTATGTTCCGCAGTTTCATCAATCTGCGTAGAAATACTTGTCTCCTCATGATACGGATTTCCCGTTGATTCAACCTGCATTAATGCATTGCACTTAGATGCCAATTCCACAATTGGCGTTTTTTCTGCATATTTAGAACCATATCCCGTCCTGTACTTATGTCCATATTTGCTTGATGGAATTCCAGATAAAAGCCCTTCTAAAGATACTCCTGTCTCAATCTGACTCATTGTTGCCTGCTCTGAGGTAATTTCTGACTCCATTTCATAAAATGTCACATGCGCATATTCATATGATTTTCCACTATCTTTATGAAAATAGCATGAAATATTTTTTGAAATAATTCCCTCCAAATTATTCATGGATTTTCCGCTCTCAACGAAAAGCTTTTGTTCCTCCAAATAATTTTTTAATGTGGCATATTCCTTTATATTTGAAAATACATTGTTTACTACATCATCTGTATAAATATGAAGTTCAAACTTAACTAATTTATCAATATCAGCATTCCGATTAATTGCATGCACCAAAAACTGAGCAAGTCCCAAAAACACCTCACTACAGTCTCCCATATTTATTAAATTGATCCTTACCGTTTTGTTATTGATATCATCAAAAATATATCTAAAATGTGATATAAATTCTGATATTTTCTCTTCAACAAGCCTAGGCACATATCGTCTACCACCACGATATTTTTTATTCTCAACAGGAGCATAATACTTCCACTCCTGAGAATAGAGCTCATCGGAAACTTTGTATATTCTCCTGTTTTTCTGAATATATGGCAGTAAATTAACTGAATTTAAACGTTCAATAATGACATCTGTTGCATTCTCTATCCCAGTTTCTTCTAGCAAAGAAAGTTGATATGCTAAATTTAAGGGGTGAAATGGCAATGCTAGCAATATAGTGTCAACTTAAAATCGTTATGATTCTGCTTATTTAATTTCGCTCCTTGAAAACTAAATAGTAAAAATAGTATCTCGCCTTATTGCCGGATTTATGGTATAGTTAAACAGACCTATACGGGATAGGCCTTTAAAAATGGTCTTCTCTTGTGTAGGAGTTAGAGTACCGATTTTCTTGTGCGAAGATGTTTTCGGTCTCTATTCTTTTTAGAGCGTTCATAGCATCTGCCAGGGTGAATCTGTGAACGCTTTTTTGATGCTTTTAGGATCAGATTTGTAATGACTGGCAGAATTTCTATGGACATAAAAAGTAATTGTGGCACCAGGGCTTTTACCTCACCGATAATGAAAGTCCGTTTTGACTGGTAGGCCCACTTGTTTTTGATAAATGCTTTCTGTTTTACTATGCTGTCTGCTTCTGTTTTAACAAGCGCAGCAAGATTGGAGAACAACAGGTTTATGTATAATTCCTGCTCAATGGAATTACAGCTTGTTCCTGTGAATTCTTCCAGTTCCCACCATTCCTTGAGTTCCCGGTATTTTGTTTCGATATTCCATCTTTCAAAATAAAGGTTATAAAGCAATGCAGGAGAAATAGACGGATCTGTGATATTAGTGACCAGATATTCCGCTTCCTCGTTTGATTGTTCTGGCAGTGGTACTCTTACAATTCGGTAAAGGACCGGTTTGCCATCTGCTGAAGCAGCAGTCCATGAAAAATCATCAGAGCCTAACCGGGTAAGATGATTCCCCTTGTTTAAACGCATCAGAACATGACAGCCATCAGAAACCAGATCCTCGTATAATTCTTTTGAATAATAACCACGGTCAAAGACGAGCAGTGCATTCTGGGCAAGATTTAATTCATGTAACCTGGTCCAATGTTCCCTCGAAGGATCACGCTCTCCAGTTCCTTTTGTATATATCTGCCCATCGACTATCTGATCAAGAAAGACATCATAGATAGTGGAAAGAAGACCCTCCACCCAGCAAATATCCTGGTTATTACAGCTTGTAATCGTTCCAAATTCAGAGGATGTGTCGTTGGATAATGGGATCTCCAGCGTAGATCCATCAACAGCGAAAACACGGTATCCAAACCAGCTTTTTGAACAAGCGGCATGTTTGTATACAGTTTCAACCTGTTCATCAAAAAGTTCCTTGAAAAGATCTGGCAGGATGCCACGCCTGGCTTTGGAGACTGCCTGTCGTGAAACATCGGGAAACTCGATGTCAGGAATCTGCCGTTGAAGTGCGGACAATTCAATATCCATTGAGCGCTTTTTTGAATAGATAAGATAGGCAACTACCTGCTTTAATGTAAGCTTGCGGTGTCTTACAAATGCTTTTGAGCGTCGGAACTGCTCAAGAAACTGGTCTGAATTAACGTGGGTTCGCAGTTGTGTCAAAATAAGGGTAATTAAATCAGAATAATTCATAGCGTACCTCCTGAAAGTGTATATTCAAAAGGCTTCGCCGCAAATTTTGGCCACTTTGTCAAGTGTACATAGTGCCGATATTTGTCGCACAAAATTGTATATTTTTACTATTTAGTTTTCAAGGAACAGATGAGCCAATATAACTGGCTTAAGTTGACACTATATTGCTAGCATTGGGGTGAAATGGCGTAAACAATATTTCTTCAGCATTTCTTCCCACTTCAATCGTACCAATTTGAAGAGCAGATTCCTGTTCTGGAGATAAAATCTCGCCATCTTGTAATGAAGCGTAACAGTCTTTAAATGCTTCTATATATGCACTAACAAAGCTCTTTAAACCACCACCTAAATAAGCTAACGTAGGAATTGTTTTTTCTTCTTCAAAAGCTGATAATAATTCTGTATAAGCTTTCGCCAACTTTTCTGGCACTTTAAGTTCCTTTTTTTCCAACACGACTTTGTCTGATGTGTAAAAATTTCTTATCTGTCCATATATTGCTTTCTGAGATACAATCTCCTTTTCTATTCTTAATTCTCTAAGTAAATTAGTTTTCGCAAAATATTCCTGAGCATCAGTTTGAATTGCATCATTTTCAAATACAAAACTTTTCTTTGCAGCCAGCTTTTCCTTTAAAATCCTCCTTCCTATAATCTCTTGACTCTTAGGCTCATCTGGGTACAAAACAAAAGGAACAATTACTCCAGAAAAATTAATATCAATCTTTATCCCACTGCCTAAATTCACTAATTCATTTTCAGAACTATAGATGTAAAGCCTTTCACCACATTTGCAACTATAAATCTCATTATCACCTAATTTACATTTTCGAATATCTTCTGCACCTTTATTAAATACTAAGTCAGTACCAACACCAACCAGTTTAATACGGCAATTGGATTTTTTTGGCTTATAAACAATAGAAAAGCTATGTTTTACTGTAGGAAGTATAAACTGCGCAGGCATATCCATAATAGCAATTTTAAAAATATAAGTTATATTATTCGATTTATCTTCAATCTGAATTTTATGAAAACTAATTTCTTCTCTTATAAATTTAAAAATAATGCTTTTGCCCTTCTTCGTATACTCTGCATCATCTGCAACAATTGCATTATTCAATACTGTAATATTACAAGACACCTTCAAATGTATTGAAGCATATTGGTCTGAATTAAATATAAGAATATTTTTAGTTCGTTTTTTTGCAGTTTGAGACCCTTCATTACGAATTATTACCTGATCATTTACTGCAAGTGCATTGATAGGCAAATCTCCATAAACCACAATGTCCTCATTTTCAATATTTAATGGGTTCTCCATTTTAGCTTGCTTTTTTTCCATTGCAGCAACAATACTGGCATATGTAAATGTTTCGCTCCACTTTTCTGAATTTCTTTTATATTCACGTTCAATATCATTAATAATATTGGTATCCAATGTCTTTGACATTTCCGCCTCAAGATTTCCAAATCTAAGTCCTCGGTCAATTCTTTCATATAATATATTATTCTCTTTTATTATTTTATCGATTTTAGCATCGCTTTCATTTTGGTAATCTGTCTTGCCTGCAACTGCAAATAAGCGAAAGCTCTGATAATTACTCTGGTCAATTTTTCCACTACTCATAATAGATAATAAATCACGATATTCATAAATAGATGATTTATCACTAAATACATCTGTATCTCTTCTATTTAATTCAAATTGTAGGACTCTCTTTTCCAAATTGGCAAGCTCTGTACTACTTTCCACCTTCTCTTTAATCTCAACCATCAGCTGCTCTGAGTAAAAAGGCATACCATTTGCAGCCATATCTCTTGAGCCACTTTTAGCACTATCAATAGGATTAGAAGATATCATCAACAATGATTTCTGCATAGAATTAGCCGCATTTCTTAATGTCGCACAAAGAAAATCATTCGTCATTCCATCAATTTGTGCCGCAATAATTACTTCATCATTTTTTACTTTTAGAGTATATGTTTTATATACAGAATTATCCCTGCACACAAGTTCATATATTCCGATTATTTTATTTTCTTCTGCAAGATGTTTCAGAGCAGAAGAAACCTTAGCAACCATATCATCATTATCCAGTTTTAAGCAAAAACTCTCTCCCTTTAATAATGTTCCATCAGATGCTGCTTTCTGAAAGAAACTGTTTACTTTTTTTGCAATAAACTCATAAAATTCGTTTAACATACTGTGCATCCCCACTGTCACTCTTTCTGTCAATCAGATTCAATTTCGTAAAGAACTCCTGTAAATATTCTCTTGAAGTATTGTCTAAACAAATTCCTCTCAATTCATATTCTTTAAACAGTTTATTTAACCGTATTTTCTCCTCATTTCTAAGACAAATTTTAGTTAAAAAAATTATGTCCCGCTCTGTTAGGTTTAAAACTAATCCTGATTTTTTTCGATTCTTAACCCAACGTTCTTTGCAAAACCCAGAAAATTTTTCACTGTAAGCCTGATTCGCTCTTTGTCGTTCTGTATGCAAAAACTGTAACTCAACGCAATCAAATAAATGCCTTATTGCAGTTTCCGTTTTAGAACTCCCTTCCTTATATGAAATATCTGAAAATCCTTTAAAATCTCCAACATATGAACAATACGTAGCCTCTGCTTTTTCAACTTCAGCAGCTATTTCTTCATCAAAATAAGGAGCACTTCCTGCCAGCTGACTTAAGGATATATAATCTACTTTCTCTTCATCCTCTGTCTGATTTAAAATCTTCAATGTTATAGCATGACTAAACATATGATTGATACTATCCTGAAGTCTATTCCATCCTTCTTCACAGCATTTTCTATTTTTACTGACTTTTTCCCAATCAACTGCATAATAAAGTTTTTCTTCACCAGTTCTCTTTCCCGTACAAAACTGATCCAA